>JAEEGL011200378.1_pt1 | contig 52970 bp, 31 predicted proteins | sample 9134231 | NCBI WGS metagenome assembly JAEEGL01 (sample SAMN16246548, study PRJNA631951) | gut metagenome | biome: gut microbiome; feature: rumen; material: fiber-attached | host: Bos | place: Iran: Karaj | collected 2018-10 | reverse complement strand
TGAACCGCGCTGCCTATGAGGTCGAACAACTCCTGGCCCGTCATGTCGATAACGCGCTTGGTGAGGAGCTGCTCGATGATATTTTCGTCTTTGAAATGTTTCATGCCGCGAAATTATAGCGGCTAAAAATTCTGTGCAGATATTACCGTACAAGTAGGGCTGAGTTGTACGGTATTTTTGCTGCACTTTTTTCAGTAAATGAGCTTTGGGGTGGCCTTATGGTCGTTCAACCTGCCGTGCTTAAGTGTGTTTCAGATGCAAAGATGAGTGGTTATCATTAATCAGCAAAATCATCAGTTGCCTTTCTGTATCTTTATCGTAAAAGTGCGTGTAAGTTGTACGGAAGTGTTGTCGATTGAGTTAAGCCTTGTCGTGGCACGGCAACAATATATGCGTGCGTATGCGAACACTTATAATCATCCCCTTCAAAGGTGGAGTGTGGGCTGAAGCCGTGAAAGTCGGTATAAGCATGTATGGGTATGAAGCGAGGTAGGTGGCACGGCTCTTGAGTATGTGCAAAAAAAAGCCGGGCGTCCCCGGCACTATTCTTCTATCATATACTAAATAAACCTTCTCTTTATGTCATTATAAATACGTTTTAAATTGTTCATGTCTGTTACTGGCATCGCGCTGCCATCAATAAGATACAAGTCTGTATCAAGATGAGCGAACCGGTATTGTCTATCAGATGTCGTATAGCGCTTGCGTTTAATCTCACTATCTTCTGTCTTGCTCTCTAGGGATGATTTATGTAATGAAGCACGTCTCACACGTTGAGGGCTAATAGCATTGATTGCATCACAAAAGTAGTTAAGCGTTATACTGCGCATGGCCCCTTTTTTATCTACAAAATGATAATTGAGGCTTTCAAGTATGTTGAATGTGAAGCGGTAGTAGGTGATCTTTGCTGAACGTTTACCCACATTAAGTGCTTCCATAATGTCAGCGACTCCCGTGTCTTCATATTCTATAGCGCGTTGAAAAACATCTTGACTCAACACTCTCTTCGGATTGGTGTCAATAGTCCTAAACTGTAAGATTTTGCCAATCTCTGGTACCTTAATTTGTTGGGATCTTCCGCTCAGGGCTATCTCCGGGTCGGCATTTATTGATTTAACGGCAGATACTAACGCATCTCTTGAGGTTTCAACCACGAAGAAACGATGTGATCATTGATCATTCCTCGTACTTCTCTCTGTAAGTAAAGTTATCGTCTCTAAGCAATCTTTTATTTCATAGGCAATGCGTGGGGGTTAAAAGGTGAGTGTTGCGGCTTGTTCTCTCTTCTTTTTTTCTAACACAAAAAAATAATATATGTGTCATATCACTACATTACCTGCAAGCACCTTGCCAAGCGTTCTGCAGTCAGTGCTCTGTCATTGAGAAGCCATATAGTGGGCTATTTGAACGCTTCGGACTGACAAAGTGGCTTGGCTCGTGACAAATTTGACACATGACACGTTGAATTATGGACAGCATGAGAGAGAGGGGGTACAAATGGGGGTACAAATATTGATATAATAAATAAGTCGCTGATTTTCAGCGACTTATTTTTGATTTTGTGGAGCTGGAGGGGTTTGAACCCTCGTCCAAACGTGGAACTAATAAGGTTTCTACATGCTTAGTCTTGGCTTGGTTTTCGACCACTGGCAGGCCCAAGACGACCAACCGGTGGCTTATCCTCTAAACTTCGGACGTGGCCCGAGGCTTGCCTTGTCCTATCGCCGATATTCCTGCACCACCGTTTCAACCCGCCTCGGCGCGAGGGCAGTTGGGTGATGTCTCGTCACTGCTCCTTGAGCAGCGATAAAGCCGAACTTACTGTGCTTCGGTTAGGCAGCGAGAGCGTAGTTGTTTTCGCCATTTAAAAAAGTCAATGACTGATATTAAAGAGCATAGCCATTATCGCTCTGCATGCTTGCTTACCACCTCTACACGCTGTCAAAGCCAGTCAGCCCCAAAAAGTGTGTTCCGGTCGTAAACGGGCCGCAAAGATACTACAAATTTTGTTCCAAACAATGATTTTCAACCCATTTTTTTTGAAAAAACAAATAATTGCGAGAAACTTAAGGCCATTCGAAAATAAATGCTTACTTTTGAGAAATCTTTAACGAATGAACTGATTTTGGTCTTTTGGCGCTGCTGCAAAAACCTTAATTCGTGCTGCTGTCTATGATGCGGACAATGCAAATGAGCAGAAGACCATACCACTGAATAACCAGATCGCCGATGAGTGACAGGGAAATCATCGAGGGCTTGATTGCTCGGGATGAGCGCGTGACCGGGGAGTTTTTCTTCGGGCGCTGTCGGCCATTGTTCTGCAACATCATCAGTCAGGTGTTCAATTATGCTGTTGACTATGACGAGCTGGTCAATGAGCTGTACCTGCACTTGATGGAAAATGATGCGGCCAGGCTTCGAGGGTTTGAATTCCGCAGCTCAGTTTTCCAGTGGTTGAAAGTTTTGGCCATCAGATTTTTCATCAAAAAACGAGACCGGGTGATAGAAGACGTGAGTCATGAGGCTCTATATGATGGAACTGAATGTGCCGAGGACAATCATGCGCGCAGCGACCTGGAGCGTTTGTTTGACTTAATGCCTAACCAACGCTATGCCATGGTCATCAGGAGATTGATGATTGAGGACCAGGATCCTGAGGAATTGGCTAACGAAATGACCATTTCAACCGCCAATCTATATAACATCAAGCGACGCGCGATAGCTCAGCTGACTCGTATTGCCCTAAAAGACATCCAACATTATGGCAAACATTAATAACATATCAGACGAATTGCTGGCGGCCTATCTTGATGGAAACGCCACGGAGGAAGAGACCCGACGAGTGCTGGCGGCCCTGCGCGAGGATGCTGCCCTGCGCGAGGCGACGGAAATCGCCTTGCGGGCTGACAGCGTTCCGCTCGAGGTGCTGCCGATGATGCAAATGGCTGCTCAGAGCGGTGAGAACCTGTGCGGTGTGATGTGTGAAGCATATATCCTGAACCGCCGTGGCCTTGATTGTGACAAAGACAGACTGATGGCAATCGCACGCGAGAATCATTGGCTCCGGCCTGAAGGGCTGCCCCTGCATGCGATGGGCCAGTTGCTGGGCCACATGGGCCTGATGGTCACTCACACGTTTGATGCCGACATCACCGACATTGCTGCCGCACTGGATCTTGACAATGACGTCATCGTGGCTGTAGATAGTGACAAGCTCTATCCTGGCTCAATCGACGAGGAGGATGCCGCCAACCATGCCGTAGTGGTCACAAGCATCGGTGATGACGACATCACCATCTATGATCCCGACAGAGGCGGGCTTGAGACTGTGGACATTCATGCATTTCTCAAGGCTTGGCAAACATCGCTCAACTACATGGTGCAGGTATTGCAAGAGGCCGGAGAGTATGACCCGAAGCCCATCAATGTGGATGACATCGCGCTGACCGAAGAGTTGCTGGAATTGCGCGAGGCCATAGCCGAAAATGCGCATGACGTGTGGGCCGCAGACCGATTGAACGAAGGATGGCTCTTCGGTCCCGAGCGAGACGACATGCTCAAACGTCATCCTGACCTTGTCCCCTACTCTGCCTTACCCGACGCAGAGAAACAATATGACCGCAAGATGGCCATGAGTACCATCAAGCTGCTCAAGAGAATGGGGTTTGACATCGTGAAACGGGGAACAAATCAATGACCACCTGATTTTTTTTCATGTGCAAGGTGATAGAATTTTGCGAGATGGTGACTCTATATTGACGAAATGATTCAATATATAAATACAGAAATTTGAGTCAGAGACTATTCATTTAGTTATAATTGTTAATAATTTTATGCTAAAATGACAATGAATACAAAATATTATCCTTACCTTTGTAGGGAATAACATACTGAATCCAGGCGTTCGCAAATCCGCCACGCATGTGTTCAGAGCCAAATTAAAAGAAATTTATTATTCGTTTTTATTAATCAAATAATCTAATTAATTGTTTATGAAGAAATTATTATTGTTATTCGCAGTGATTTTGCCCATGATGGCAATGGCACAAGAGGAGAAACCTGTTCAGGGTACAATATCTGAAACAGACAACGCATTCCTTCTCGCATCTAACCTCGCCAAGTATGGTTACGCTCAAAATGACGCATTGTCACTTGTTCAAGCTGCCCGCATCGTCAAGACTCAAGGATTCGCTCCTTATCCACAACCCAAAGAGCCCGGCTCATCGACTGGTGCAACAACTTCATCTTCGTACAACCTCGAGCCCGCACGCTTGCTTGCTGATGCTAAAGCAAGAGCTAACGGTAATGACGTTATCCTGGCACTGATTGAAGATGTAACCCAGATGCCGGCCACACGTGGTTCCAACAGCCCCATGTATTGCGTCGACGTCGTATCGGCTAACAGCTATGACCTGTATCGCCACACCTTCAGGGCCAATGAGGGCGCTACTGTAGTATGCAATGGCGATGGCGACACCGACCTTGACCTGTACATCTATGATGAGAACTACAACCTGATCGACAAGGATGACGACTACACCGACTACTGTATTTGCACATTCAATCCAAGATGGACAGGCACCTTCTACATCAAGATTGTGAACCGTGGCCGCATTGCTAACCGCTATGTGCTGCGTTCCAACTAATCACCTAACCCAATTTGCTTAGCATGCTGATTGCAAGCAACATCAATCAAGACATTTCACTGGTGACCCGTGAGCTGGCCGCCAGTGAAATGGTCTTTATTGAAACGGACGACAACGCCGCTATCGCCCGTCTGCAGGAACGAGCAAGGCAATATGATCCGTCGGCACACGACGGAAAGCGCCTTGAAGTATACCTAATTCTACAGGAAGCCACAGCGCTGTGGCAACTGCAGACTCAAGGCATCCCCCAAGATTTGCAGGAACGTGTTGACCTGGTTGCCACAACCATCAACGACCTGACAGCCAAATCTATTTTCATCAAACTGCCTGGCGTCTCGTCCATCTATCCGTCTCTGGATCGCGTCCCCATCACGCGCGACAGCGAGACAACAGTTCACCTGGTGTTGATTGGCATGAGCCAGAGATGTGAAGCCCTGGCACTGAATGCAGCACTGGTGGCACATTACCCTAATTATTGCCGAGACACACGACTGCGCACACGCATCACCATCATTGACGATGACATACACGCATCGCGTGACGCGTTGCTGCAACGCTACAATCATCTGTTTGACAACAGTTACTACAGAATGCTCGATTTGAGCGACAAGTTGCCGAAGTGCCATGTACACCGTCCGATGTACGAGGGCAAACGAAAGGATTTTGTCGATATCGAATGGGAATTCATCAATGGCCGATTGAGCAACAATGCCATCAGGCAAAAGCTGATCGAGTGGTGCCATTCATCGCGCCAGCAACTCACAATCGCCCTGTGCCATGACGACGAGACCCGATGCTATGTTGAGGCCATGTCCCTGCCTGAGGACGTCTATCAACAACAGATTCCCGTCTTGTGCTACAGTGAGCGCAGCAACTTGTTGGACCTGCTCAGCGAAGGCATCAACCGAAACTCAATTTACCCCTACGGCAACCAATGCGCCGACCTTGACTGTCTGAAAAAACTCAAGGAGATGGCCCGCTGCGTGAATGCCGTTTATCATCACTGCTTTGCACTTCCTGTCGGGGCCCCTGTAACCGCTCCGGCCAGCATAGACAAGCAGACTCTGGAAGACTTGTGGCGCAATGTGGATGTGTTGCCAAAAGTCTATTCCAACATCTTCAATGCCATGACAATGGGCACGAAGATGCACTCCATCGGTCACGACTCCGACGACTGGTCGGCCTACTATGCCCTTTCACGCGAAGAGATAGACTTGCTTACCGAGGTGGAACACAACCGCTGGAGCGTGGAAGAGCTCATTCTGGGTTACCGTCCCGTCACCGATGCCGAACAACAGCTTGTTGAAGAGGACATCGACCAGAAAAAAGTTCTTCGCAGCAAGAAAATACACTATGACTTGAGAGCCTACAACGACTTGAGAGAGGATAGCACAGGTAAGAACGCCAACATCTATGACATGGCGCTGACCCAAAGCATCCCATTGATTATCAAGACATGTATTACCAACTGACATATATCTCCACCAGTGACCATTCGCGCATTGGAGATTCGGCATTGTGCGGCACTAAGCCGCTCAGCATCGGACAAAAAGCCTCATGCGATGTGGCCATCCCCGAGACGATGGAGCATGCGCCCGTCTTGAGCGCCACCATCATGCCCAACGTTGACGGCGACTCGTGGCGCATCGTCAGGCGCAACGACCTGCAAGTCATCACCATCAACGGCGAGAATGTAGAAATTGCACGCACGCTTGCCAGTGGTGACGAGATCTGTATCACTGATGGGACCGAAAACGTCAAGTTGCGCTTCACGGTGCATCGCGACGGCAACTATAATCCGTCGGCTGGCATCATTCACAACAAACGCCGCGACAATGTCTCCCGCATCGTGGCTATTGCTGCCGCAGTGCTAGCCATCGGGGCTGCCATCTTCGGCATCTTCGCTACCCGTAGCGGTAATGACCTGAGGCATGCCGATTTAGAGCCTTACAACTCATCTATCTACCACATCACCATCGACTCCATCTACTTGAAAGTCGATACCGTCATCGATGGGCAGGCATGCCAAGCCATCATCGATGCAATCGGTCTCAAAGACGTTGCCGAGGGCACCTGCTTCCTGACTGATGAAGGCTTGTTTGTCACCGCACGCCACTGCATTGAGCCCTGGCTCAATGATGAGCAATGGGATGGCATCCATAACAAGACCATGTCGCCCGAAGTCGCCCTGGCAACCCGTGCCGAAACTGCCAACCGCTTATCAGGCACCAACAAGTACCAGCTGTGCAGCCACTGCATCATCAGCAACGGCATTGAACGCTATGAGTACCTCTCCACCGATTTCTCGATGAACAAGAGCCGTGACCAGGTCATGTGCTTGGGAACCAACGAAAATCCAGTGTATTGGCGTTCCATCTTCCCCATCGCCAACCGGCGTGATATGGAACTGGGTGATGCTGCCTATATCGCATCCGACGGATTGACCGGTGACATTCAATTGGCGACTCATGACGATTTAGCTGCGTTTGACCGCCAGACGGACAAGGATATCGCCGTCATCGGTTTCCCATTGAATGACAACGATGTCACCAACGTGATTTCCAAGTCCTACGGCAACAGCCAGCATTTGGAACTGGACAACAACGGGCGACCCATCGGCTGCATCCAGATGATTGCCTCAATCAATCCCGGCAATTCAGGCGGACCTGTCCTGGCTAAGGTCAATGGGCACGTCAAGGCCATCGGTATTGTATCTAAGGCTGATGGTCGCGCCACCCAAGGCACCTTCTGGGCCGTTCCCGTCACCGAGGTGAGCGACCTCGTCGCCAATGGCGGTCATGCACCAGAAGAGGAGATTCAATTCAGAAGATAACAAACCACACACCAACATGGAAAGAATCACTTTGAATGATATAGCCGGACTGGCCACCGAAAAGATGACATGGCGGTTGCTGCAGTCACTGACTACTGACCACAAGAGTGGACAGCTCATGGACATCACGCCACAACAGATCATTGTGGCAGGAGATGCGTTTCAGTTGGCCAAGGTCCCTGCCGCGAGCGAAGAAGTCGCAGCCTATCAAGCGCCTGAACTCAATGCCCAATCGGCGACAAAGCCAAATGAGAGCACCGAGGTTTGGTCCCTTGGACTTTTGGCATTCTATGCCCTGATGGGCACCGACATTTTCGAACATCAAGGAGGCAAAGCACAAACCCCAGACACGCTTATCCCCCGCATCAGCCAATCACATTGCAGCTATAAACTGAGCGACTTGATTCATTCCTGCTTGAGCTTTGATCCAGCCAAACGTCCCTCGATGAGTCAAATCAAGAGCACCGCCGAGCAAGCATTGCAACAGCCCGCACGTGTGGCAAAACGGCTGACTGATGACACGGGCAAAGTGTACCAGTCATCATTGGTCGAATTCTGGCCCGAGGAGATGGTAACCTTGGTGCTGTTGCTGATTTTCATGCTGATGCCTAGCCGTCTGATGGCCCAAGCACAACCCCAGATCCCCGCCGAGATGCAGAATCTCGTCAACCGATGCATTGCATTGCGGCAGAGCTCTAACGTCTCAAACGTGACCCGTGAGTTTCAACGCGACAACCAGTGGACCCTCATGGACGAAATCGCCATCGACCGCAAGGGCGAATGCACCGTCAATGACAAAGTCACCATGTTCGGGCTCAACGACATCGGGTTCCGCATCTTCAAACTTCACAGCGGAGTCACCAATCAAGGAGGACGTTTTCGAGACGGTCGTGATCCCAGGTACAGTTACTCCTTCATCGAGGTGACTGTTAAAAGTCAAAAGAGCGTCACCTATGACATCACCGGACGCGAAGGCTCACAAGTGCTGGCTATCGTGCCACATGGTAACGGAGCCAATTTCACGGCCACTGTGACCCGCAACGGAAAGAGTTGCGGCACCACGACCATGCGCGACGGGGTTTGCTATCTTTCAATACAAGAGAAATTGAAGACGAGCGACACCTTTAAGCTGACCATCCAGAATCAGTCAGGTCAGAATATGGCCTTTGCCATCATCAACTATAACTCCCGCAAATAATTCATTCGCGATGGAAAGACATACCCCTACCCTTTTAGCGCTTATTGTGCTGCTGGCAATAATGCCAGGCTTGAAATCACACGCACAGCAGGTTGTCCTGAATGACAACTTGTTCGACGCACTGGAACACGTCATCACACTCAATGACGAGCACAAGTATCTGGAAGCCTACCGTGCTGTGATTACCGTTGACCGAGACTTGGACCAGGCCATGCTGGGTTATCAAGTGTCACAACTCGATGACAGTGATTTTGAGCTGCTGTATTGGCCCGTCAAAAAAAGCCGTGCCGAAGTAGCCTACAAGTTAGGGTTATATAATGAGATGGCGGTGATCTCGGCCCGACTCGACTCTGCATTGGCTGAACGAATAGACATGGAGCAGACACGACGTGAAGGCATGCGTGCCGACCTGCTCAAGATTGACGGCGGACGGTTTTTCCTCACACGCAATTTCGACGAAGCGGTCACAGCATTGCAAAAAGCGTTGGAATTGAAACCCTTCGACGCGCAATTCACCGCCATTGTCCATGACGATCTGGCTCAGAATTATTATGCCATGGGGCAATATGCCAAGGCATTGGCTCAGCTGGACACGGTGTTGTCCACCAATCCCCGGTTCAGCGCTGATTACCGTGACCCCGCCACCAACGATGAGCGAATGGAAATTGAGTCACAGCGGGCATTGTGCATGGCACGCATGGGACAGTTCAAAGAGGCACTGAATATCATCATGCCCATTGTGAAGCACTACAAATCCGGCGATCAGCGACTTTATGCTGAGGCCCTGCGCAAGCAAGGCAAAATCATGATGCTGCAATATGATGCCACCGGACAGTTCAACAAGCAGGCACAACATTGCTACAGTGATTACCTGGATGTGATGAGGTCTTATATCGATTCTCATTTCCTGGACATGAGCGAGGATGAGCGAGAGCAGTTCTGGCTGGCGGAGCAGCCCTTTGTCACCGATTGCTACCGCCTTGAGGACAAGGATAGCGAGATGCTCTATGATGTGGCCCTATTCAGCAAAGCGGTGCTGCTGCAGATGGGACGCGAATTCACTCCCGAAATGACACGTGCCGAACGCCAACAGGTTTTGTCATCAATGCGTGTGCAGTGGCGCGACGTGCAACGCTCGCTACCCAATGACGCAGCCGCCATCGAGTTCGTCACTTACCAAAAAGGAGGCGAACGCGACCACATTGCGGCCCTGGTCATCACAAAGAGCGCAACTAAACCCACCTTCGTCCCCATTGCCGCCGTGGACAGCATCTTGGGACACATGACATCGACAGGCAAAACAGTGCGAGACATCATCTCGAGCACAAACGACCCTACTGGCAATGACGCCATGTATGCCGATTCCACGCTTTCCGCTCTGATCTGGAATCAAGACTTGACCAGAGCCCTTGGCAAAAGTTCAAAGGTTTATTTTGCCGCTGACGGCATTTTCCATGCATTGGCAGTCGAGTATCTCTCGCCTGACACCCTAACCAACTACTACAGGTTGACATCAACCCGAATGCTGACTCAGAGCAAACGCGACTTGAATACCGGAGACATGCTGATGTGTGCCGGTGTGGACTTCAACAAGAGCTGCCAAACCAGCACTCGTGTCGATAACGATGCCATGGCCTACAGCATCATGACATCCAGCAGGTTTCCACTCCCACCACTTGAAGACTCATTTATCGAGATGGACTCCATCATGACCATCAGAGGCCATCGTGCCTCAGACATGGTTCTGCAGAAAGACTCGGTCAACGAGGTTATCGTTCGCCAACTGATGCAGCGCTACCACATTGTACACTTCGCCACACACGGCAAATCGAGCACAGCCATATCGGGCGACAATGACCTTCGGCCCGCATCTAGCGACACGCAATTATCCCAAAGCTGCCTGTTCCTGTCAGGAGCCCTGAGCGCCATGAGCCAGCCTCAATTCGATGCCTCGCAAGCTGATGGCATTTTGTCGGCACGTGAATTGTCGGGAATGGATTTGAATCATGTCGATCTGGCTGTACTGTCAGCTTGCCTGACTGGACGCGGGGACATTTCCACCGATGGCGTTTACGGTTTGCAACGAGGTCTTAAGGCCGCCGGTGTTCAATCCATCATTGTGAGCCTGTGGGAAGTTGAAGACAGAGCCACATACAAACTAATGACATATCTTTACCGCAATCTGGAAGAAGGCATGCCACTGCATGAGGCTTTTGAAAATGCGAGAGAATCATTGAGGGAATACACTCAGACGTCAAGTTTCAGTGGCAAAACCACCAAACCCTTCAACAGCCCTCACAATTATAATGCTTTCATCCTTATCGATGGCATTTAGTTATCGGTTGCTGAGGCACAATCACAAAGATGAGCCCCAAGAGCAGTCAATTGCTCTTGGGGCTCACTTTATCATGATATTCCCGTCACCTCACTCAAGTGAGAGAACAGCACATCACTTCACTTCAATCACATCACATTCACCGCTGGGCATGTGGATGGTGTCATCGGCCAGAGCGAACGGAGCTTTCACCAGATAGGCCGGTTTCTGTTGTTCCAACGGGATGAACAATTCCACCTGGCCGTCGCCGTTGGAAACAGCCTCTTGTCCGTTCACTTCGATGCGTGCATTGGGGACAAAGACCTCGGTATTGGGGTTCCATAATCCGAAACGCACCTTGCCATAGACCGAAGCGTCACGGCTGATGTTGAGCTTCACATCACGCGTGAGCGTTACTGTCGTGTCAACGGGAAGGAAGTCGGGGGCTGTAAATGTGATGTGTGCTTCTTGTCCGAGATATTGGTGAGGGATATTGGCAAACAACGCTGCCTGATCCAAGGCATGAATCGTGTCCACCTTGGTCTCGTTGTCGAGCGTCAATGTCACCACAGCATCGTGCAACGGCGGCAGTTGTTCGTTGTGTACCGTAGCCTCATTCAAACCCACATGGGCATCAAACGGTTGATTGGCCACCCACACCCCAATCAGTGCAGCCAACACGGCGATAGCACCCAAAGTCCAGGCTATGGCGCGGCGGATGAGGCGACGTTTGTGGCGCTGCCAAATCGCGTCGAACTCGACACCCAGCAATTTGGACACCAACTGCACATAGGCACGCTCCTTGTTCAGCCACGGCCAGCGATAGTTCTGCTCATTGATATTGGCACCCAGAATCTCGGGCATACCCAGTTTCTCAACCACCGGGTTGAAGCACTCGGTGTCAGGATTACCGCTGTGGGGCACACCGTCCACGATAAAGAAGTGGATGTGGTCGGTGCGGCCCAAGCTGTGGAAGAACTCAATCTCCTTGCCCACCCACTCGCTCTTGGCTGAATTGGGTGAACAGATGACAATCAGATTCCTTGAGGCGCGCAACCGCTCCTGCAGCTCCTCACTCAACCCGCCGGGCTGAATGTCCGTCGGAGCGAAAAACACCGGATTGATAGGTTTGCGTTCCCAACCATGTTCTCGGCACAAAGTCGAGGGCATGCGGTAGTGTTCCAGCTTGCGCTGCACACGCTTGCCCCACTCCGTATCCTTCTGGTTGTAACTGATAAAGGCATAGAACTTGAACTCTTGCCCCATCTCATTCTTCAATTCTTGTTCTCTCTCTTCCATTGTTCGTATAATTGATTAATTCGTTGTCTCTCATCTTCACAAATTTGCTTGATTCCAAGTTGCACCCCAATAGCGTTTTCAAAATGATGCCTCGTGATCACACCATCCTTCAACACCACAATATCTTTGGGTTTCCCTTGAAAATCTTTGTGCTTTACAAGTAGTGATGATCGGCTGTTTTCGGTCCAGTCAGCAAACTCGAGTAATATATATTCCCCTTTCATATCTTTCTGTTTAGCCGGAGTGTCACCATCTACAACCGTTGCAGTAAAGCAATGATTTTGCAGGAACGACCCCATATCATCTGATTGCATAGCCAATTCATATTTACATACCATTAGAGCGTTATTCATTCTTCTGCTTTCGGCAGCATCATAATCTAATAATTTTTCATGAATGGACTGAGACTTTTGGATATACTCCAATGCCCGAGCATAATCACCTTGCAGGTAATATAGAGTGCCGATGTCATCACAGGAGTTTGCAACAGAGGGATGATCAATGCCGTAGACCCTCTCCCAAATGGCCAGTGATTTATGGTAATATTCCAACGCTTGGGGATAATCGCCCTGATGGTAGTAAACCACGCCGATGTTATTATAAGATAAAGCTACCCTGGGGTGATCGGGACCGTAGATGCGTTCCCAAATGGCCAGCGCCTTGTTGTGTACCTCCAGTGCTTTAGGATAATCGCCTTGGCCTATGAGAAAATCACCAAAGTTATTGAAGGATGTAGCTAATCTGGATTTGTACAGGTTAACTGATTTTTCATCAAGAGTGACAGACTCATGTTCAATTAATTGATCAACTATCACATCGATTACAAGAGATTTTTCATAGAATTCCCTTGCCTTTGCATAATCACCTTGGCTGTAGTAAACCGTTCCGATGTTGTTATAGGTCGTGGCGACAAGGGGATGTTCAGAATCGTATAACTGCTCCAAAATTTCTAGCGACTTCTGGAGGTATACCAATGCCTGAGTATAATCGCCTTGGTGTGAATACTCCAAACCGACATTGTTGTAGAGAACGGCAGTCATGTCATTTTGCTCGCCGCTTTGAGTGATGGACTGGCGCAATCCACGTTGATAATAGTTCATTGCAAGAACATAATCAGCGAGATAGTCACTCACGAATCTACCGGCGTCACACTGCCACTGGACGTTGGTGGTGTCGAGTTGGGCGCGCGTCTGGATGTAGCGGGAGGCTTTCTCGTTATCGAATTGGGCAAGAGCGATGGTGTATAGCTGGTAGAGATATTCGGCATCTTTCTCCTGCTGCTTGAGGACGGCGACGAGGTCGGCATCGGCCTGGTCGATGATGCCTTGGGCACCGGCGATAGTCTGGTCGATGCGGGACAATGCCTCCTTGTTGCGCTTGATTACATCAACAGGATCGAACAGTGTGTGAATCAACGAATCGGCTTTTTCCAACTCACCGTTCTCGATGAGGACGTTGATTTCGGCCTCTTTCTCGCTTAATCCGTCATAGTCGGTGTGGGCATAGTGGTCGGCCAGCTCGTCGATGAGCGACTGGTATCTCTCGAACTTGTTCTGCAGTTCTTGTATTATGACTCGGTACTGTTCCTCGCTGATGGATTTCTCCTTCAGCTGCTTTTCCAATTTCGCCATCTTAGCCTTGTAGTTCTTCTCGGCTGTCTTGTAGGCGTTGTTTTCTATGCGTTGCTTGTCGGCCTGGAGTTGAGCAGTGGAAACCATCACGATGGTCAACGGCACGGTCGAGGAGAAGGCATACTGGCGGCCGAGGACCGTCTTCTCGTTCAGCTCATATCCGCTCTTCTGCACTTGCTGCAAAGTGTAGGGCTGCCCGTTTTTCTTGCCCGACATCGCCAGCGAGAACGTGCCGTCTGCCCTGCTGATAGCCGCGTTGTGCTCGCCCTTGACACGCACGGTCACACCGCTCAGTGCCTGGCCTTTGTGTCCGGGTTTACCAATGGTTTTCACTATGCCCTGCTGCGTCTGGGCTGTCATGACGGCCACCCCTAGCACCCAGGCGACAAATACAAAAGACAGTCTCTTCATGGCAGGTCAATTATGCGTCAACGTGGTCAGAAACGGAACTGCAGATACACTCGCGAGGTTTTCTCCTTCGCCTTCATCTTTCCGGTATCAAACTCGGTTTCCACAGCCTTGAATTTCAGGTTGTCATCGTGACGGAATTCATAGCCCACACCGATGAAGTTCCATGACAGGCTAGCGCCATAGCTCATGAACAGGCCGTGTCCGTAGGCATATTCGTTCTGTGACTCTCTTAAATTGGTCATTACATCCTTCAGCATCACGCCCTCGATGCCATATCCCACATGACAATACACATGCAGGCGGACCTTGCTGCTACTATTGTCGGACGAAGCGAAGGAATAAAGTGTGAGCGACGGGCCGAGCGACATGCCGTAGTTCAGGGACAGTTTCTCATGATGCCAAGGCAGATTCCATATCTGCTCGCCACGGGTGTAAACGCCATCGGGCAAAGTCACCTTTTTATACCTGTTGAAATTCATGTCCAACCACGTGAAATCCAGACCAAAGAACATCATCGAGCCCAACGGGTTCCTGTGGAGATTGAACGTGCGCCCCCACTGGATGCCCACGCCCAAGTCGTTATCGTATTCTTTCTCGAAAGCTCCAGCCGTCGAGGGAAACTCACTTGACTTGAATTTGGTCTTGTTGTAACTGATGTTGATGTACGTGGTCTTGCCCCAAATCGCCCTTTGGCTGTTGCCATCGTCATCATGTGACTTGTTAATGTCCTCCATCGCTATGATCTGGTTCACGGCTGTTGCTGTGCCTGAACCCTCAAGTGCATGAGCACCCAACGCACATGCGACAATCAAAACCGCTAATACTAATTTCTTCATAATTGGCAATTAATCATTTGTTGTTATGTTATTGAAAGTCAACAGGTTTTAATAAGAATGAAACTTGCGGGCCAATCCCCGACCGGATCTGCTCAGCAGCAAACAGCCATAGCGCTCTAGAGAAGGTAAAGACTCAGCAGTTTCATGCTTCCAACCCGACAGATGACTAAAACCTCGCAAATTTACACAAAAAAAACGATTATCCCCGCTTGAAGACCTTATTTCTCTGACAACCACTCCAAAACTTGATTTTTCTCCATCAACAAGGCTGAGAATCCAAGAAAAAGAAGTACTTTTGGGGAAAACTATTCAACCTGAAATGCTTTAGCATCAATCATGAACTCTTTTACCTCCATATTTCAACACTGGTTTGCGACCCTGCCCTTCATGACCGGGAAGGGGACACACCTGCCGTCGGCGGCTGTCGCCAGCATCCTGCTGGCCATTGTGTTCATCACCGTGTCGTTATCCTTGTTGTTTATTTTGAAAAAGTCAAATAGCCGCATCTGGAAACTGCTGAACAACAACCTCACCCTGCTGTTTGTGGTGGCGTGGTTGATGGGCTTTGTCGTGTATGACGTGGGCATGTGCACTGGTGCCAGAGAGTCGCTGCTGTTCAACGCACCGATGGCTGTGCTGCATGCTTTCGGAATGTTTGTACTCGACAGCGACGTGAGCGAGATCCAAGAGCAATTCCACAGCAACTGGGTGTACATGGGGACCTTCTCGGCCGCTCATTTCCTTGCGGCACTGGTAAGCATGGTGTTTGTCATCGAGCACTTCGGTTACCACATCATTGCAGGTTTCAAAATGTTCATTGAAGCCTATTTCAAGAAAGGGAAAAAAGAAACTTTCATCTTTTGGGGACTGAACGACGCATCGCTGACGCTGGCCGACAGCATCAAGCATGATACGGATTCCGGGAAAAATCACCGCATCATCTTTGTCAGGACCAACAACGACAAGGGCGACACCAGCGCTCGCAACGGCATGGAACGCTTGTTCCACTTCCTATCTCTCAAGAACGAGGATCTGAACAAACTGCAGCAGTTGGGATGCCTCACGACCAACACTTTTGTGAACTCCACCCGTCTGGGAGCCGGAATCGAGGAAGCCAAACCCGACATCCTGCGTGAAGAGTTAAGCTTGAAGTGGTTAGCACGAATCATCGGCAAAAAAACAACAGGCACTGTGCACCTGTTCTGCCTCTCGGATGACTCGCTGACCAACATCAAAGCCGTGACAGCCCTCAAACGGGACAAGACCATCAGCGACGCGTGCCGTGTCGATGACGCAGCCGACAGCGGCAATAAACAGTCCCGCAACGTCATCTTCTATTGCCATGCCCGCGACAATAGCATGAACCGCGTCATGGAAGACTTTGACCTGTCGAGCAACATCGAGGTGAGGATTGTCGATTCGGCCCACCTGGCCATCGAGGAACTGAAACGTGAGCCGGACTATCAGCCCATCAACCTGGTCGAGATCGACACCACGAAGAATTACGGCACAGTGGGGAGTGCATTCAACAGCCTGGTCGTGGGCTTTGGTGCCACAGGCAAGGATGCGTTGAGGTTCCTGTATGAGTTCGGAGCGTTTGTCGACAGCAGTTCCTGCGGCGAAGACATCGTTCGCAGCCCGTTCCACTGCCAAGTGGTGGACAAACAGATGACCGATATCCAAGGGCCGTTTGTCAACTCGGCTCCCGCATTATTCGCAAACAGGAACAAGAGTGATGGCAAACCACTCGTGGAACTGCACGACATGGACTACAACAGCGACGAGTTCTATAACGGCCTGTTCCGGGAACTCGCGCCGCAGCTGAACTATGTGCTGATTGCTATCGGCGAGGACGAGGCAGGCATGACGCTGGCCATCCGTATGCTCAGACACTTCAGACGCATCGGCCGTGACTTCAGCCGCCTGCGGATTTTCGTGCGCTCTTATATGACAGAGAACTATAGCTACATGCAGAAGGTTGCTGACCATTACAACGAGGGTGAGCAGAGAATCATCATCTTCGGTCAAAAACAGGAAACCTATTCCTATCACCTCATTGTCCAGGACGAGTTCAGGAAACGCGGTGAGCACTACTATGACTCCTACCGCGCCCTGTACCCGCAGAACGACAGCGACGGCACATGGAGGCAACGCCAGCGCAAACTGCGTGGACTAGTCACCCTCACCAAGTCGGGTGTGGATCCCAAAACCGGATGTCACATCTTTGACGAGACAAGACTCAAGAACCCCAAGCCCGCATCGCTGAGCAGACTACAGACCCTCAGGCGCAAAGAGACCCAGGACAAGGCCAATGCGTTGCACGAAGCCACCAAAATCAAAATTCTGGAACAAGTCATCCCCAACTGGTACAGCACCCTCGTGCCCAAGATATTCGACTTTGTCGAGACCGACACCAGCATGATCATCAGGGTGAAACGCGTCAACAAGGCCAAGGACAACCCCAAAGTGACCACCTATCCCGAGCTGAATGAGAAAGAGCAACTGCTCATGGACAACCTGGCTCATCTTGAACACATCAGGTGGAACGCCTCTCACGAGGTGCTGGGCTACACCGCCCTCGAGGCTGACTTTCCCGGGGAACACGCATGTGTGGAGGACCGCATGATGCACAACTGCTTGGTCGATTGGGACGAGCTGGACAAGGAGTCAGATCTGTCACAATGGGTCGAAGACTACAAAGTCTATGATTATGGCGTCGTCGAGACAACCATCGACATCCACCGCCGGGCCAATGACCCTCAAAGCCAAAACTAAAAATTTCTTTACACTCCCCTTCAGATTATGGCACAGAACAAATACGACATCTTTATCAGTTACAGGCGCGATGGAGGCGCACAGTATGCCCGCATCCTGCAACTCATGCTCATCCAACGCGGATACAAAGTGTTCCTGGATTATGACGAATTAACCGACGGCATCTTCAGCGAACACATCAAGGCGGCCATCAAGGATGCGCCAGTCTTCATGCTCGTGTTGTCCGACGGCTCGATGGCACGTTGTGTCAACGAAAATGACTGGGTGAGACAAGAAATCCTGATGGCCACGCAACTGGGCAAACACATCGTTCCCGTGAACCCTGACAACAAGTTTGACGGACTTCCCGAGAACATTCCAGAGGAAATCAAGAAGGCTGCAGGGTCACACCAACATTCCGAAATCAGTTTCGGTCAAGCGCTAGGAGCGACCATCGACCTGATGATCAAGAACCGGCTTGTCGATAAACTGGGAGCCCGCACGGCATTAGGGCACAAGGACGAGGACTATGACACTGCTCGAGAGACACTGGCACGCATCGACAAGCGCAACCGATTCATCAAGCGGCTGACCACCGCTGGCGTGATTGCTGCCCTGCTCATCATCCTGGGAACCTGCTGGCTCTTCTGGAAGAAAGGCCAAGAGAAAGACACCCAGGAGCAGCAGAAGGTTGAACTGCAAGACCTGCGCACCGAACTTGAAAAAAAATACAGTGATTACATGCTGGTGCTCGACACGGGATTGACAAAAATCCAGATGCAGGCCATCGATGACATCCTGAGCAAGATGGTACCTGTCGATGACGAGTTCTGGATGAGCCAATTCGAGTTCACCCAGGGACAATGGCACGGCATTGACGGCGAGGCTGTTGACTCGGTCCTGCAGAACATGCCCGTCACCGAGGTCTCCATGGGAGAAATCAGCATGAAACTGATGACACTGTGCGACATGACTAACATCAATTTCAGATTACCCTCACCCGAAGAGTGGGAATATGCGGCTCAGGGAGGCAAAATGATGGAGAAGACATCCTACGTTGGTAGCAACGACCCGGACAGCGTGGCCTGGTATGACCGCAACTCGGGCAATGCCCTTCACCCCAGTGACGGACAACAACGGCTGTTCCCTAATGCGCTCGACCTCTATGACATGAGCGGGAACGCCAGCGAGGTGTGCAACATCGGCAGTGACGGCAAGGTGTATTGCTGTGGAGGCAATTACACGTCTCCTGCCAGTGATGTGACAGCGACCTCACGCAAAGCCATTGATCCCAACACAAAGGACAAGGCCATCGGCTTCAGAATCATCATGAACAAGCAATAAAACTAAAACTTAATCAACCACTATGAAACGTTTTTCTTTATTCCTTTACATTTTCATGTTAATCGGCACTGCAACCGCATCATCCCAAGAAATGAGCTGCTGCGCCAGCGATGATGCCGACACCATCCAAACCGAGATTATCCAGAGCGCCATCGATGCTTCTATCGCCTTGCGCGACGCTGCGGCCATCGGCGACAGTGCGGCACTGATGCAGTCGGCGCGAGACTTAAGGGAATGCGAGATTGTCAACTTCAACAGTCTGCGCTGCAACGATGACACCATCCACTCCATGAACGGGCACCTCGTGTTTGACGAGGAATTTGCCGAAAGCCTGGCCAGCGGCCAAGACGCCTATCAACAGGCCGACGAGATGAACCGCACCGCAACCCACCGCGGCCAAACTGCCAACGGCAGTATCTTAACACGGACCTGCATGGTCAAGGCCGGGAAAAGTACCAAATACACCTTCTCCTCCAAAGGCCATCAAGAGCTTGCAGTTGTTGCCGAAGCAGGTGGACTGGTCACCATGAGAATTCATGTTACCAATAATGTCGGACTTGACGCTTGGTATAACGACACCCGCGACGTCAAGAAAGGCCGTTCACAACGCAAAACCGCATTTGACCTCCCAAACAACAGGCGCAATATCGTCGAACTCGAAGTCATAAACTGCACCAACCGCGACATCTCATTCGTCGTCATCAGCAACTAAAGGCTTTTGTTCTCATCATTATTTAAGGCAATACATATGGACCAGAAAGCAAAAATTTTCATTAGCTATTCCCGACGTGACAAAGATGTAGTCTTGCCATTGATTAAAGAAATCGATTATCATCTCAATACAAAATGCTGGATTGATCTTAACGATATCCCTATTGGAAGTTTCTTTGACGATAACATTCAACGAGCTATCGAAGACTGTGAAATGGTGCTTTTCATGTTGTCCGATAACTCAATTAACTCTGACTGGACTAGAAAAGAAATCATCTATGCTCAGAACGAGAAAAAAAGAATAATTCCAATTGTAATTGATGGCAAAGGGCTAAGAGGTTGGTTCAAATTCAATTTCCCGCACATCGATTACATCGATATATCTTCTAAGGAACAGCGTACGAAGTTATTTGACAGTTTAATACACTTAAATGGACAAAACGTCCATTTTCAGGACAAACGAGCAAACGATATACCAGCCCACTCTTCTGAGAAGCCCCATCCATCTAATAAGATTAGAACATTCTGGCTAAAGAGAAACAAGGGATGTACTATTGCGGTGAGTATTGCCTGCTTGCTTATTTTAGCATTTTTACCTTTAAATCACATATTCCGTCATCGATCGCCAGCTGAATCCAATACGCCTGTAGAGGCATCAGCTGCTGAAACAAAATATGATTGCAAACCTATCGATTTAGGCCTTCCCAGTGGAACGATTTGGGGAGATAGAAACCTTGGTGCCTATTCCTCCAGTGATTTTGGAAAGCTTTTTGCATGGGGAGATATCACGATCAAGTATGATTATTCTCAAGGAAGCTATAACGCAAAAGATAAGCCTAAGAGGAGATTATCTTCAGCTCAATTTGATGCATCCAAAAAGTATCTGGGAGAAAAATGGTCTATTCCTACTGAAAAACAATTTCAGGAATTGATTGACAAATGCCAATGGTCATGGAAACAGCATAACGGTCATAATGGATTTGAAGTGGTTGGTCCAAATGGCAACAAGATTTTTCTTCCCGCATGCGGATGGATTTGTAGCACTCAGATTGACTATCAGAATAAATTTGGTTATTACTGGGCGACCGAACGTTCTACAACAAATCCTCAGTTAGCCCGTAGTTTGCGTTTTTCAAAAAATGAAAAAGCCTATATGTCCAATGGTTATCTCTACTATGGCAGGGGTATCAGGCCTGTTTATAAATAGAACGGGCAGAACAAGATTCAACAAATCTTTAACCTTATATTAAAAAAGCACTACTCATGACCAACAAATTGGTACAATTGATACTATTTCTTGTGTTTTGTGTCATTCCTTGTTTTGGTAATGAGGCAGAAAGCAATGAGAGTGAATTGATTAAGCGGATTGCTGAGGCTTGCGTATCTGGCATTCATGAACCAGCGGAATGCTCGTTGCTGTTACAAGGTAGCGAAAAGTATGGCCTATCCGAACTCGCAAATCTAGCTACAATTCGAGATAGTCGAACTCTCGACGTTGGGAATAAACACATGATAGCTGCAGCTCAAGCATTGTTACAATATGCTGAAAAAGCTTTTGGCGAAGGCTCTTATCAAGCTATAGTGTGCCGACGCAGTTATATCACAGCCACGAGCGCAACCGATGGTTCGAAAGCCCGAGAACATGCCAAGAAAAATGCCGACCTTGCTAAAAAACTGTCTGCACAGAACCCTACAAATGAGCAATACAAGATTCTTGAATTGCTTGCACGACTTGAGCGAATTGCTTCAACTGACCCATTTGACGAGGACAGCCCTGAGAACTGGAAAGAAATACGGCTCGTTACAAAGGAAGCCCTCCCGTTCTTGAGAAACTGGAAAAGCGACCCAGAACACATCGAACTGCGCATCTTGATTCACCAGTTAAGTTCACGTAACACTACCTATCAAGACTATGTCAATGTCTACCTGTCAGACAGTATCTTTCAAGATCAAACAATAGGTGATGTCTTTATCGATTTTGACAATTACCTGACATCAGCTATTGAAAGCTGCAAAGAGTTATATGGAGACAACGATGTCAGGGTACTAATGACAGAGCTTGTATTATTGGAAACGCAAATGACACTCCAAACAAAAGATTATGAAAGCTTGCATTCTAGGATGAAAGAGATTCAGGACATCTTGACAAACTATTGCCCACAAAACGATATAAGCCCTGTCTATGTCGAGTTACTCAAATGGGATTGCGATATTGCATACGGGCAAAACATGTATGAATTAATGAGCCCCCTACCTTTGTTGCAGAAGGTTGCTGACTTTTATGGCGAAGATAGCGAAATGTATCTTGTATACTTATCTCGCATCATGTATCAGCAATTAGTTGTCGATCCAGATAGAGCAGCCTCGCTATGCAACGAAATCCGCACTTTGGCCGAGAAGATTTATTCATCAGATTCAGATGAATATGGATACTTCATGTTGAATATGTTCCATGCCATACAATCATTGTCGGAGCAATATCCAGAGTTACTACAAGATTATGTCACGGACATATGTAACTACTATCGCAATCATCACCATTCCACGTGGCTATCAATTTCAACCGGTCGCAACCTGGCTATTTATCTACATGATTTACTGCTGAATAGTAATTTAGCCTATGAAATGTATAACATATCATTCAATGACCTGAGCAAGATAACATCAAAGAAATCGGCGTTATACGCATATGGTTATTATGATTTAGCTTCTGCTCAAATGGATGCGACTGATCTAGCCATTAACAGTCTTGCTGAGAATTCATTCAAAGAATGTCTTAAGTTATTTGACAACTGTCAGATGAGTTCAGAACATATTTATTTCTATTTAGCAGAATTGCTCTTTTCTCACCATAAATATAACGAAGCCCTCAAAACATTACGTCAAGGCATTGCTAAATGCGACCCAAGCGAAGGTAATCCTTGGCGTTGTCACATGCAGTTGAGCCTCGGTAGCTATGGACTTTTGTCTCCTAATGTATCGCTCAGTCAGAGCGAAATTGACAATCTTTTTAATGAAGGCATTCCCGCTTTCTTGAAGCAAGAAGATCATGATGGTATATTTTTGAAAGGGTTCATGATTATCGGTGACTACTACTGGATGAAGAAACGGTACAATGACGCAGAAAAGTACTATCAACAAGGCATTGAGTATGCCGAAAGTCATTATGGCAACACCGAGCGCATGGAGTACATAGATCTAATATCCGATTTATGCGCCCTTTATCTTAACGAGTTACAGGAGAAAGACAAGGCAGAGCAACTGATGGAATGCAAAATCAAAGCCCTAAAGAATAATCCCTATTTTAATCGCTATGACCTTCTTTTAGACCTGCTTTGGAGCCAATATTATTTGATCCGTAATAAGAGTGACGACATGCTCGCGATGGCTACCCTCCAGTCTATTCAACAAGAGGCTTTATCCATTATCCAACGTGGTGGCAATGATGAGCAACTGGCCATGAATATATTAAAGCCATTTATCTATGAATTTGGAGCATTCTTTAACTCATTCGGCAGTATTATGAGTATGGCAGACGAGATATCAACCACCGATGAAGCCATTAACCAAGAAGCCGAATATTACAGGCAATCATTCCATCAAATACGAGATAATTTTAAAGCGCAGTTTCCCCCAATTTTCAATTATGTAGAAGAGTACTTGCAGAAGAACAATTCCGATTATATCAACGACAGCGAGAGTTGCAGTTTGTATAATGCGATATATCAGTATTACCTTGCTATCGAGAATGACACGACTAGAGGTGAATCCTATCTTCAAAAGCTCATTCAATCCGATAATTTCATCAACCGTTACCGTGGCCTTCATGAACTGGCCGCCCTTAGATTAGTACAACACAGAAATGAGGATGCAATTCAATTATTGCTGCAAGTCAAATCAATAGCTGACCAACATCCAATAGCGATGAGTAGTCCTGAGAATAAAGCCGTTTTCAACTATGAGTTAGCTTCCGCCTATTATAATAGTGGTCAATATGAAAAAGCCATAGCACCGGCTCAAGACTATTTCCATTACAAGCAATTGATAGTTCAACAAAATTTTGATTTATTGACCCAAAGCGAACGTGAGCAATTAGTCAACGAGCAAGGTGGTTCAGGTAGTGAATTCCTCTTGGCTCTTTTGCCGCACTTTCCCAAACGCTTGTCAAGCGTGAGCTATGATGCACAATTGGCACAAAAAGGACTTTTATTGCGGGCATCAGAACGTATCAAGGTCTTCATGCAGCACTCACAGGATTCCAGGTTAGTAGAACAGATGGACTCATTGAACCGCTTGAATACGATCTTAAAATCAATGACCATCGAAGCTGAAGTCAAGCACAAAGATTTCTTTGAATACCAACCTGAATATATTAAACTTCGCCAGCAGATTGAGGCTCTTGAACGTGTAATCAACCGCCAGGCCATGGAAGCAATGGGAGCATCAAGCACTCCTAGCTGGAAGCAGTTGCAACAAGTATTACACAAGGGAGAGGCAGCTATAGAATTTATAGTCACCGATTCCATCGGTGCATTAGTACTGCTGCCTCAAGGTGAGCCGTTATATATCCCGTTGAGCCAGAGCGACCACCTGTGGCAAGACCTACAGGATATCAAGGGCCAATCGGCTATCCGCAAAGCCAAAGCGCTCTATGAGGATGACCATTTCCATCTTTATGAGAGAATCTGGCAGCCGATAGATGATGTGCTGAAGGGCGTCGACGTCGTTTATTTCTCTCCAACTGGATTCTTAAATGATCTGGTGTTCTCCGCTATCAAGTTAAATAGCCAGCAATACCTATCTGAGCGCTATGAGTTGCACCAGATGCTATCGACAGGCGACCTGATTGACCTGCGCAAGAATGCGCCGGCCACCAAACCCCAGAATGCTACAATTATCGGCGGTATTTATTACAGTCCCTCACAGGAGCAACTTGCGCAATCCACTCCAGCGGCCATCGAGGATGAGAGAGGAGCCATTGTAGAAGATGAAGAAACGTTTGGATATCTCCCCTTCACGCTCAGCGAAGTGAAGACCCTAAGCATAATATTCAGCAATAACGGTTTAAACACCAAGCTGGGTTCAGGGTTTGAACCAACTGAAGAATCTCTCATCGCTTTGAACAATAATAGTCCACATGTGCTTCATCTTTCTACTCATGGATTCTTCGTTGCCCGAGAAGATGTCGAATCCAACAAATTCCTTTCACGCTTCCCCATGTCCATGATCTCCAGCATGCAGCGATGCGGCTTGGCACTAGTTGATGCCAACCGGACTTGGGAGGGTGCTACCGACCAACCCGAGAATAATGATGGTATCATTACTGCCAACGAGGTCGCCCTGCTCGACTTGAGCTCCACACGGCTTGCAGTGCTCTCAGCTTGTCAAACCGCTGTGGGTGAATACAGTAGCGAAGGTGCCTTCGGTATGCATCGTGGTTTCAAGCAGGCTGGTGTCAAGAGTATTCTTGCCACCATGTGGAATGTTAACGACAAGAGCACAGCCCGATTCATGGAACTGTTCTACGAGAGATGGCTAACAGGAAATCCTATGCAACAATCCTTCAACGAGGCGGTCAACGAACTGCGCAAGGAGTATCCATCGCCTTATTACTGGGCTCCTTTTGTACTGATGGATGCCGAGAATTAGATTGTGGTATCAAGCATTTATAATAAACTAATGTAATTGCATCACTCTATGAAGAAGTTCTTCGTGCTGATAATTGTATGGGTGATTTCAGTTGGGGAAGCCGCTTTGTGGGGGCAGTCAACTGAGCACACCTTGCCTGAAGCTGAAGAGCTATTTGCCCAGGCGGATAGCCTGCGCCGAGCAAGACAAGAGAAAGAAGCCATATCGGTCGCTACCGAAGCCTGTGACCTCTACAAGGCGTCTTATGGCGAAAACAGTGTCGAGTATGGTGTGGCATTAGGCCGTTTGGGCGAAATCCACTGGTGGCATGTCGATAGCGAAAATCGTCACTACTGGAGGGAGTGCATCGATGAGGGTTTAATGATTGTGAGCAATATCAAGGGAGAGAATTGTGACGAATATGCACGTCTTCTCACCATACTTGCAAAATATTGCGAGGAGGACTATTACCACCAAGATAATCCGATTGAATACGCCCAATATGCCGTCAATATCCGTCGCAAGGTTTTAGGGCCCCAACACCCTGACTATGCCGTTTCACTATTGGTGTTAGCTGATTGCCTTAAAAACGGAGAACATAGCGCAGAGGCCTTGTCAAACTTGAAAGAAGCGATTCCAATACTTCGAAAGCATCAAGGAACACATCCTAGAGAATTTGCCGAGGCATTGAACTCCCTTGCTCGCTTGTACTATCAAAATGGCCTCTTGGACGAAGCCATCAATGCATCGAACGAATTGCTTGAATTGGAAACACGCATTATCGGAAGAGACCACAACAGTACCAAAAAGACGATGCGTAATCTGGTCAAGTTTTATCGCGAAAAGGGCGATGAGTTGAACGCTTTCCGTCTCCAAAACGAGTTGAATGAGATGACAGGCAGCAGCCAAACCGAGGATTCAAGAGTGCAGCCAAGCCAGTTTGACTACATGATGATGCTGGCTCAAAACTATCAACAAAGAGGAGAATACAGCAAAGCTGCCGCATTGTACCAGCGCATCTCAGACTATTACCTTGAGAAGATTGAGAGCGGCAAGGCCAACACAATTGACAGTCTTTTCGCACCCGAGTATTTACAATCGGCTGCTTCAGCTTACAGACAAATGGGTGATTATTATCATGCGTTCTCGGCAACTTATGATGCCTGCACCCTTCTGGAAGGATTGGGACTGACACATGACACGACCTATGTGGACCTGTTGAATCAGATTGCCCTGTACTGTTACAGGAATAACAATATCCAGCGTGCCTATGACTATGCGCAAAAAGGCATTGAGATTCTCGACTCAAATCCTAATATGGGGAGTGACAACACTACCTATGTCACCTCGCTGCGCATCCTCTCGTGGTGTCTTGATGACTCTGACTTAAAAGACGATGCCGTCCATATGAGCAAACGAGCAATCAGCATTCTTGACGAAATGGGATTGACGCATTCAACTCTATATGCCATCACCCAACGAGAGCTAGCCGAACATCTGCTGCTATCGAGTGATGTCGAGAATGCCTTCTCGATCTATACTGAGTCTCTTGAACTGCTAAGGCAAAACTTGCTTCATTATTTCGCCGGCCAATCGTTGCAAGAACGCAAAACGGCATGGAATCAAGTGCGGCATATCTTCTCAAACACCTTTCCTCAATTCAGTTTCACGTACAATTACGTTCATCAACCCATTGATGACGCATCGGCACTATATGACTACAGCGCTCTGTTTTCCAAGGGACTCATGCTTTCCACAGAGATCAGTGTAGAGGAACAGATTCAACGTTTAGGAGACACAAGCTTGATGGCCAGCCTTGACTCGTTGAGGAGCATCCGCAACAACATAGAACGACTCTATGAGAATCCTTCGGCCGCAAATCAGGGTGCTGCTGCCAAATTGATAAGTCAAGCAGACCGCATCGAGAAAGAATTGGCCATTCGCCTGAAGGCCGGCGGCTTTGATTTCGCTCAACCGCTAACAGTATCATGGCGCGAGGTGCAACAATCACTAGGGTCCAAGGACATCGCCATTGAATTCATCACTTTCGCCATCAATAATGACGCTGATATTGAAGCCACGTTAGCCCTCACATTGCGCAGTGATGACCCATACCCACAATCCACATTAATAATCGATTCCGGGGTTTTCGATTATCTGGAAGATGATACCCAGATACGCGACTTGCAATTGTATGACATCATCTGGGGAAAACTGGCTGATCGTCTAGAAGGCATTGAGAATGTTTATTTTTCTCCATCCGGTCCCTTGCACAGTTTAAGCATCGAGAATCTGCCCGGATGTGAAGAGTACCAGTTCTATCGCCTTACCTCCACACGAGAACTGGTAAAAAGCAGAAACAAGCACCACATTAGTCATGCCGTGTTGTATGGTGGACTGAATTACAGCACATCGGTTGAAGACATGATTGCCCAAAGCCAAGCATATCGGCAAGACGGGACTCATAGCACTCAATTGTCTAACAGTAGAAGCGCAATACTCGAATTGAGAGGAGCCATCGGTGGTCCGAAATTTCTTGACGGCACAGTTGAAGAAGTGAACGACATCGGCTCGCTCCTCAATGACAAACAACATCTGACGGTCACCAAACTGATGGGTGATGAAGGGAACGAAGAGTCTTTCAAAGCTCTGAGCAAGCAAGATGTCCAATTGCTTCACATAGCCACCCACGGATTCTACTCTAAAGCAAGTGCGGAAAAAGATTATTCCGATATCGTTGAAAACCTGCCGCAACGCAATAGCGAGGATGAGGCGTTGAGCCGCAGCGGGTTGTTATTGGCCGGAGCCAGCAATGCCCTTGAGGGGGATGTGCCTGACGAAGTGGAGGACGGCCTGCTGACTGCACAGGAAATCGCCCAAATTGACCTGAGCGACATGGATATGGTTGTCCTCTCGGCTTGTGAAACAGCTTTAGGCGACGTGAGTTCCAGCGAAGGCGTCTTCGGCCTGCAACGCGGATTCAAAAAGGCGGGAGCAAACAGCATCCTGATGTCGTTGTGGAAAGTGGATGACGATGCCACCTGCATGCTCATGACCGAGTTCTACTGCAATTGGATTGGACTAGGAAAGACCAAACATGATGCCCTGGAACTGGCCAAAGAGGCCGTGCGCAACCATCCCGGTTGGGAGGACCCCAAATATTGGGCGGCATTCATCTTGCTGGACGGATTAGATTAAGATAAACCTTGTTATACTGTTATTGAAATGAAAAAGGTACTATTATTGGTTTTCGTTGTTTGGACGGCATGCGCATGTTGGGCACAGTCAACTCAGCAGGCCAGTGGGTTGATGCAGCAGGGATATGAGCAATACGAGAAAGGTGATCTGGCTGCTGCCGCCGCTGCATGGGAGCAGGCCTTGCCGATGGTCGAGAAGTATGGCACAGAGTATGAAACCTTGTTGGATAGTCTTGGCGCCCTCTATGACGCATTGGGTGACAAGTCGAACCTGGACCGCATCATGGTGCTGCAACGAGATCACAATGAGCACGAGCTGACCAAGCCATGCGACGAGCCCAAGTGCATGCTGCAGCGGGCCCAATACTTTGAGTATACCGGTGACAATGACCAGGCACGCGAGAACTACCTCAAAGTGCTGGCCATGCCTCTAGATGACAGGATGACAGCCACTGTCCATGAGGCCTATGCCAAATTTCTCGTGAACATGAACGATTATGCCAGTGCCACCGAATATACCCTCTCTGCCGCTAATGCCTTGAAACGTGCCGAGGGCGATAGCGAGAGCTATGCCCAGATGATGTACCGCACAGCCATCTATGCCGGCATAGCAGGCAATCTGCAGCAAGCCGCCGATTGTTACCGCACTGTCATCGACTTCTACTGCCAGTATGATTCCAAGGGAGCACGCAAGAACGTCGCACGTTGCCGCAAGAATCTGGGTTTTATCCACTTGAGGACGAATGACTTTGAGAGCGCTAAAGCCTGCTTCAGACAGGTCATCGACCACTACCATACTAACGATCCTGACGACAATGAATACCCGCTGGCCATCCTCAACCTGGCCCAAGCCGAAATGCTCAACAAAAAATATGACGTCAGCATCGAGCATCACCGGCAAGCCATCCAGATGATGGAGCAGCGAGGCATGAATCTCGAGTTGAGCGATGCCTACTCGTCGCTCCAAGCCTGCTATGATTCTGCCGGGCTTCCCATGCCTGAGATGGATTACACAAATCCTGACGAGGCTCGCAATGCCAAATTGACACAAATCATCGATGACACCAAAGCCAATCTGGAAATCAACCGAAATCACCTCGGGCAACGAATATACTCCCATGACCTCGCTACCCTTGCAGGCTGCTATGCCCAGCTCGGCGAATATGCCCAAGCGGTGGATTATTACAGGCAATACATCAGCGCCGTTCGCGATGCCATCCGCGATGAGTTTCGCACGCAGGGCCAGGCCCAGCGCATGGCCACTTGGCAAGACGAGGCCGCCTCCATCCAGGAACTGCATGAGCTCATGACACAGCTGCCTGTGGGACAGGAGGCACTCATGGAGGAACTGGCCGGCATCGTGTATGACGCCGAATTGATTTCCAAGGGCATTCTCCTGAATTCGTCAATCGAGTTTGAAAAAGTGCTGGCCACCAAGGGCGACAAGGAACTGAGAGAGACCTACGAGCAAGCCAAGGACGTTGCGTCTCGAATTGCCGAACTGCGCCAGAATCCCAGCGACAGCAACCTCAATCAAATCCTGGAACTCAGCCAGCAGAACCAGGCTCTGCTGCAAAAGCTCTATCACGGTTGCGCCGAGCTGGCCGACTTCACCGACTACATCTCCCGTGATTGGCAGGACGTGCAACGTGCCCTTGGAAAGCAGGACATCGCCATCGAGTTTGCCGCCATCAACACCAGCATCTCTGACGATGAGAACTACATCATCGCCCTGGTGCTCACCGCCGACATGCCAAGGCCGACTATCCGGCTCGTGTGCAACCTGACCATGGCTAAAGCAATGGAGGCTTATGAGGGCCTGTTCGAACTGAACGGCAATCTCATCTGGGGCGAACTGAGCCAGTATCTGACCGGCAAGCGCCGCATCTATTTCTCGGCCGACGGCAGCTTCAACCGCATCGGCATCGAGTATCTGCTCTATGACGGCAAGCCCTTGTCCGAACAGTTTGAGGTGTACCGCCTCTCCTCGACCAAAGAGTTGTGCTATCACCGCCAAGCCATTCCCATCAAGCAGGTGACACTGATGGGCAGCATCGACTATTCTGACGCTGAAGGTCTGAGCGGAATCACAGAATCCAGCGCACTTGAATCATTGCGAGGCAAGCGTGGCCTTGACAACCTAGATAACACTCTTCAGGAGGTGAATGAGATTGAGGCAGTTCTCCGTGCCAAGCACATCAGCAAGATTGATAATCTGACAGGAAGCAAGGCCAGCCGCAAGGCTTTCATGGCCCTTAATGACTCTCACGTCAACATCATCCACATCGCCACCCACGGTTTATACAATGAACAAGCCTATGCCACCGATGCCCAGTCCATGTCGAACTGCTTTCTGGCTTTGGCAGGGGCCAACATGTCGGATGACGGTTTCATCACCGCCGCCGAGATTGCCCAAATGAACCTGCGTGAATGCGACATGGCCGTGTTGTCGGCCTGTGAGACAGCCCTTGGCAAACTGGGAAGTGATGGTGTGTTCGGGCTCCAACGCGGATTCAAGAACGCAGGAGTTCATTCCTTGCTGATGAGCCTTAAAGAAGTCCAGGACGATGCCACAGCTGAACTCATGTCCCGCTTCTATCGCCACTGGATCGGCGATAAATGCAGCAAACGCCAGGCCCTTGTCGAGGCCCAGCGCGAACTGCGTGAGGAGGGCTTCACTGACTCGAGTGATTGGGCAACATTCATCCTGCTGGATGCCTTAGACTGAACTGCCCAATCCCATATCAACCAAGGGGACAAATGACCATAATCCCGTCATTTGCCCCCTTTGGTTTTTCGTCTGTTTACCTTCAATCACTTGAGGTAGTCGTCAAAATAGCGGGTGATGCGCTCATGCAGATGGACGCTCTGGTGTCCACGCATGTTGTGGCCCTGGCCCGGATAGACGTAGAAGTCGGGCTGAGTTCCTGCTGCGATGCAGGCTTTCAAGAAGCTGTAAGCATGCTGCGGCACGACGGTGGGGTCGTTGAGGCCGATGATGATCTGCAGACGGCCCTTGAGGTCCTTAGCCTTGTGGATGAGGCTGGTCCGCTCGTAGCCCTCGGGGTTGGTTTGAGGTGTGTCCATGTAGCGCTCGCCATACATCACTTCATACCATTTCCAGTCGATGACGGGACCACCGGCAACGCCCACCTTGAACACGTCAGGATAGTTGGTCATCAGGCTGATTGTCATGAAGCCGCCAAAGCTCCAACCGTGAACACCCAGGCGCGTGGTATCCACATAACTGAGCGTCTTGAGGAAGTCCACGCCACACATCTGGTCCTGCATCTCGACCTGGCCCAACTGACGGAAAGTGGCCTGCTCGAAATCGCGTCCGCGGTTCTCGCTGCCACGGTTGTCAAGGATGAACAGGACATAACCACGCTGTGCCATATAGGTTTCCCAACTGCGGCTGCCCCAGTTCCAGCGTGCGTCCACGTTGTGGGCATGAGGTCCTCCATAGACATAGACCACAGTGGGGTACTTCTTGTCCTTATCAAAGTCGGGGGGCAGCACCATACGGTAGTACAGGTCGGTCACGCCGTCGGCGGCCTTGATGGAGCCGCAGAGGTACTCGGGCAGAGCATAGCCCTCCCATGGATTAGGTGCAGTGAAGTAGCGCATGTCCTCGCCCTTGCGGGTGTCAATAATGGAGATGTGGCGGGCGACTTCGGGCTCCTGATAACTGTCGATGAGATATCGACCGCTGGCACTGAGGCTACCGGTATGCCATCCATTACCGCCCTCGTCTACAAGAGTCATCTTGCCCGTGGCCACGTCCACGCGGTAGAGGTTCTGCTGGATGGGGCTCTCGGCATTGGCGCTGATGATAACCGCCTTTTCCTTCTCATCAAAGCCCAACAGTTCCATGACTACCCACTCACCGCGCGTGAGTTGTTGCAACTCATGACCTGCTGTGTCGTAGATGTAGAGATGATTGTAGCCGTCCTTCTCGCTCCACAGCAGGAACTTATCCTTGTCCCAAGGCAAGAAGGTGATGGGATGCTGCGGCTCGACATACTTGGGATGCTCCTCGTGGTAGAGGGCTTTGATGCGGTTGCCTGTCACGGCATCATAGGCCACCAGATCCACCACGTTCTGGTCACGGTTGCCTTCCATCATGTAGACGATGTCGCCATCGGGATTCCACGAGATGTTAGAGAAATAGCGGTCGGTGGGGTCACCGGCCTTGAGGTAAACCGTGTCGCCCGTGGCAACGTCCAGCACGCCCACCCACACGAGATGGGAGGTCTGGCCAGCCATCGGATACTTCTCAGGAGCCGGCGTAGCGCTCACTTGGACGCTGTCGACCAGTTCGGGAACGGTAATCAAGGGATAGTCGGTGACCATGCTCTGGTCCATGCGATAGAAGGCCAAACGCGTACCCTGGGGATTCCAGAACAAGCCACCCTCGATGCCGAACTCGTTGCGGTGCACGCTCTGGCCGTAGACCAGATCACGTGAGCCGTCGTTGGTCACCTGACGCGTATTGCCATCACCATCGGTCACATAGAGGTTATCGTCCTTGACATAGGCGTTAGCGCGGCTCTGCTTGTTCCACTCGCTGTCCTGATAGGCGCTCAAGGGCTGACGCCACACCACCTTGCCCTTCTTGAAGTTGATGAGCATGCGCTCATTGTGGTTATAGGCCAGCACCAACGGCTGATCGGAATAGGGGAATGAGGCTACCATCGTGATGTAATCCGAGTCGGTCAAACCGGCTTTCTTATTAAGTTGTTGAAGGGTGAACAGCAGTTTCTCCTTTCCCTTGACGGGGTCCACCGTCCAGCAGGTGTCGCCACTGCTTGACATGTGTATCAACTGGTCGCCCCACCAGGTTAGCGAACGGTTCTGGGGAATCATGTTCCGGTAATTATTGCCGCCGAAGTTCAAATCCTCGAGCGTGAATTGCTTCTGAGCCACTGCCGGCATAATCATCAACATGATGAGCAGCATCATGCCATGTCGTTTTGTTATTCTCATCGTCAATAGGTTTGATGTTATCGGTTAATATGATGTCGCAAATTTACGGTATTATTCTGAAAAGAGCACAAAAGTTTTGTAACTTTGCAGCTATGACAAAGAAGAATATAATGATAACAGGGCTGCTGTCGGGCATCTGGCTCGCCTCGCTGTTGACAAGCGGATGCGACAGACCACACACGTCAAGCGAAACAGGCTTCACCGTCACGTGCAGGCTCGACGGCAAAATCCATCACGACAGCGCGACCCTGCTGTTACTGGAAGATGCTTATCACAAGCTGCGTGTCTGCGGCAATGCCCATGACAACAAGGGGACATTCACATTTACCGGACAGACCGAAGGGGAAAAGGTCGCCCTTATCCGCTGGGACAACGACACGACCAAGCCGTTCTTGTTTGTCCTCGAGCCCGGCAAGACTGACATCCGCATCAGTCCCAATTCATGGGTCATCAGCGGAGGCCGTCAGAACACCGAATACCAGAAGTTCGTCAATTGGCGCAATAGCATCATGAACGCACGCGCCGCCACTTGGCAAGAATACCTGAAAATGGCTGCCGACTCATCGCTCAAGCGTGATGACGAATTGCGCATGGTGCGCCAGGACAGTCTGCTCAACGACTCGCTGCAACGCATGACGGTGGAACGCATCAACCGTGGCGATGCCGTGGGCCGCATCCTTCGCGAGCGCTATGGCAACCAGCTCGACAAGGAGCACATGAGAAAGCTCAGGTGAACGCGACCTGCCAGCGCCAGCAAGCCAGTATTCAACAAAAAAGAATTCCCCGATGACCAGCGTCATCAGGGAATTTCTTTTAGTTAGTTAATCTAACCGTCTTGCTTCGATCGAGAATTACTTCTTAACGATGAGTTCGCAGATCGAAACGCGGTTCCAGCTCAGCTCCTGGAACATGTCGGTCTCACCACAGCCCTGAGCTTTGATGCGGCTAGCATCAATCTTATACTTGTTGATGAGCATGTTCTTCACAGCCTCAGCGCGGCCATTGGCCAGACGGATGTTGTTGTCGTGGGGGCCTTCGGGAGAAGCATAACCCTTGATCTCAACAGTAGCGGTGGGGTTGTTCTTGAGGTACATGGCAACGCGCTCAACATTGGGCTGCTGATCAGCAGTGATGTTGGTCTTGTTAACCTTGAAGTGAACGAGCACGTTCATGTACTTAGCGCTGTTGTCAACAACCTGGGTCTCGGTCTTGGGCTGAGCCTTGCGAGCAGCATCCAGATCGCGCTGGAGCTGAGCGTTGCGGGCGTTAGCAGCGTCGAGATCACCCTGCAGGCCATTGAGCTGGTTGCGCAGGCCGTTGATCTGACCGTTCAGAGCGTCGATGTCATTCTGGCTGTACTTGTAGGGGCAGAAGGTGATGTAGCGCTCGCCGTTGCTACCCTTGAAGTGATAAGTCAGACCAGCCTCGATCTCAACAGCAGCGTGGTTAGCGTTCATCTGGCTCTTGCCGTTACGGGGCTCGCCATTCCAAGTCTGGCGTGCGGGCAGGTTGTAACGATAAGGCACCATGACGTCACCGTTCATGTCCCAAACCACTGCGGGCTTCAGGCTGAAGGTGAAAGCACGGCTCTCGCCAAAGTTGAAGTTGAGGTTAGCACCAGCCTTGGTGTACCAGCTGTTGTAGTCGTTGCCATAGACGTCAGCCGACTCAGTGCGGTGGAAAGCGTGCAGCCAACCAGCACCGATAACAGCCTCGAGCTCGAAGAAGCGGGGCTTGCCAGCATAACCAGCGAACAGGTTACCCAGGTTTACGGTACCAAACAGACCGGCCAGAGTGTGGTCGATGATGTTCGGGCTCTTGGGACCCCAGAAGTTGGGCTCCTCTTCCCAGCTGGTGGTGTTGATGGTGGCCTCACCCTCAACACCCAAGCCGATAACCGGGGTCAGCTGCTTCTTGATCTCCAAACCGAAGATGCCGCGAGCGCTGGGCCAGAATGCATAACCCTGGAAGGGCATGATGGCACCACCCTTCAAGGTTACCGACATGTTGTCAAAGAACTTGTTCTGCTCCAGAGACTGAGCCTGAGCAGCAAATACGCCCATAAGAAGGGCTAAAGTCAAGATAATCTTTTTCATTTTTTAATAAATTTATTAAACACTGTTATTAGACGATATTTTTGGCAAAAGTAATACAATTTTCTAATACGGCCAAAATTTAACATTCATTAAGAATGAAAAATCAGTAAAATGGCACACTTTACGGGAAAAATGGGCGATTTTTATGGCGAAAAACCTCATTTTCCGCTTATGGCGCTATTCATTGCAAAGATAGAAACAATAATTGAAATATGCAAATCGATATGAAAATTTTCTCACTTTTCATTCAGAACAGAGGGTCCCATGACCGTTGAATCAACCGACGATGGCATCGATGACGCTGTTGGCATCGGCCAGGCTCACCTCTCCATCGCCATTCACGTCGGCACGTGCACGCAACTCGTCATCCGTCGATGAGTTCAAGATGGCATCGATGACAGCGTTGACATCGGCAATGCCCACCTCGCCGTCACGGTTGACGTCGGCCCTGATTATCGAGGTGATGACAATCTCCCTGACAGCGCCGTTGCTGTTCACATCGGCCTTCCAGGAGGCGAACCGCAGTTTGGCGCCAGTCAAGGTTCTTGGCACGTTGATCGACAAGTTCACATAGTTGGTGCGGCTGACCTGTGTCGGTGAATAGGTCACCGAGTCCACCACCGCCCCGTTCTTGTCAAGCAGTGCAGCCGTGAGGGCCACCTTGCTCACGTTGAAGCCGCTGCTCTGCCATTGGTCGGTGATCCAGGTCACGTCCATGGTGATGGTCTCACTGGCATGGCAGTCGAACGGGGGTGAGGTAAGTGTCAACTGCAGCCCGAGGCTGGTGGTGTAAAGCACGATTCGGTTGGCAAGAATCGTCGACTGGTTGAGTTCGATGGCGGGATTGGTATAGACCCAGTCGGTAAAGGACTGTGACGAGAACTGCGGCATTTCGGCTCGGGCCACACATGCCATTGCCATGACAGCAATCAATGTGATGAGTTTTTTCATTCTTTAATAGGTTGGTCTGGGTTCATTCGCATTTCTGACCACAAAGATAATGCAAATATCCTGAATCGGCCCTTGACTTGCCAAAAAAACGCAATCAAGCTTTTCCACAGCGCCAGAAGCACTGGCCACCAAAGCGAACCCCAACAGTCCATGTCCGACTGTTGGGGTTCGCTTAGCTTGTTCACCTGACCAGATGTCGAGGTGGCGGTTACTTGAGCAGGCCGATGGAGCGTTTCAGGAAGCGGTCCAGACCCTCGCCCTTGAGCATGTTGTTGCTCAGCAGGGCGATGTCGATGAGCTGATGCACGCGGTTCTCGCCGGCAGCATAGGCCACAACGATGTTCTCCTTCTTCTTGCGCAACTCGTCCAGGTGCTTCTCGTTGTCCTCGAGGTCTTTTTTCTTGTCCTCGGGCAGTTCCTTGTTGTCCTTCTTCAGGTCGCGGATGGCATTGACCACGTTCTGGGTGGCAGTGATGTCTTCGTTGACGGGCTTTAGCTCAGCGTCAAGGGCTTTCTCGGCCATTTCCACGATCTTCTGTATGAGCGGATGCTTGGTGTTGAGCACCAGACCGTACATGTCGGGCATCTCTCCATAGAAGTTCATGCCTGGCTGGAAACGTGCCATATCCTTCATGCGTCGCATGTACTCGGCCTGAGTGATCACCACGGGCTTGTCCTCGGGCGACATGGCGGCGAAGCTGACCATGAATTCAGCCTTCTCGACAGGCGGGATCTGCGACTTGAACAAGGTCTGTGCGATTTCCTGCTGCTCGGGTGTGAACTGCGGCTTGTCCTCGTCCTGCTTGCGGATGAGGTTGTCGAGCACATCGCTGTCCACGCGCAGGAAGCGCACCTTGTCCTTCTCCAGCTTCTGCTCGAGCATGCCGGCAAAGGGAACGTCCAGTTCGCCGTTCATCAGCAGCACGTCATAGCCTTTGTCGGTGGCCGCCTTGATGTAGGCATACTGTGCCTCCTTGTCGGTGGCATACAGGCAGATCAAGTTGCCATCCTTGTCCTTCTGCTCGCCCTCGATGAGTTTGCGGTAGTCTTCCAGCTTGAAGTACTTGCCATCGGTGTTCTCGAGCAGTGCGAATTTAAGGCCCGATTCGCAGAACTTCTCGTCACTGAGCATGCCATACTCGATGAAGATCTTGATGTCGTTCCACTTCTTCTCGAATTCGTCGGGCTGGTTCTTGGCGATTTCCTCGAGGCGGGCGGCAACCTTCTTGGTGATATAGGTCGAAATCTTCTTCACGGCGCGGTCGCTCTGCAGGTAGCTGCGCGACACGTTCAGCGGGATGTCGGGGCTGTCGATGACACCCTGCAGCAGCATCAGCCAGTCGGGGACGACGCCCTCGACGCTGTCGGTCACATAGACCTGGTTGCAATAGAGCTGGATGCGGTCCTTGCGGATGTCCAGGTTGTTCTTGATCTTCGGGAAATAGAGGATACCCGTCAGGGTGAAGGGGTAGTCCACGTTGAGGTGGATCCAGAACAGCGGGTCGTCCTGCATCGGCTCGATGGCATGGTAGAACTTGAGGTAATCCTCATCCTTGAGGTCAGCAGGCATACGCGACCACAGGGGTTCCACGTCGTTGATGACCTTGTCCTTGTCAGTGTCCTGATACTTGCCGTCTTTCCACTCCTGTTCCTTGCCGAAGATGATGGGCACGGGCAAGAAGCGGCAATATTTCTTCAACAGGCCCTCGATGCGGGCGGTCTCAAGGAATTCCTTCTCATCATCGTCGATGGTGAGGATGATGTCGGTACCACGCTCGGCCTTGTCGCACTCTTCCATCTCAAACTCGGGTGAGCCGTCGCAAGACCAATGTACGGCCTTAGCACCTTCCTGCCAACTGAGGGTGCGGATCTCCACCTTCTTGGCGACCATGAAGGCCGAGTAGAATCCCAGGCCGAAGTGACCGATGATGGCATTGGCGGTGTCCTTGTATTTCTCCAGGAACTCCTCGGCTCCCGAGAATGCAATCTGATTAATGTACTTCTCGATTTCTTCGGCTGTCATGCCAATGCCGCTGTCGCTCACGGTGAGCGTACCAGCCTCTTTATCGACAGCAATATTCACTTGCAGACCCTCGGTCGAGCCCTTGAAATCACCGGCTCCCGACAGGGTCTTCAACTTCTGCGTAGCGTCAACAGCATTGCTCACCAGCTCACGCAGGAAAATCTCGTGATCACTGTACAGAAATTTCTTAATAACGGGGAAGATGTTGTTAGTCGTTACCCCAATAGTTCCTTTTGGCATATTATTTATCTTTGTTTTTAAGTTGTTAGTTACTAATCGATTAAACAACAAATTACGCCAATCACACTAATCATCACACAACAGTTGATGATAAAAAATGAGTGCAATAAGTGTGATTCGTAGTTTTTGAAAGGTCTCTGCCCCACTCCACATCAAATAATATGCCATCACGCAATAATCAGATAACAAGGTGACAAATCGTCACCCATGACTGACAACCCTACCGCCTGCTTGCCAATCATTCATTACAACATCCTCCAACCCACAAGTTTCAGTCATCGATACCTATCGTGAATTTCACTCAACGATGATGAGATGACCACAGAAAACGATAACGGAATAGTGAAATTTTTTTGGAAAATTGAAATAAAAATCTTTATTTTGTGGCCCATCTTACATGACATAAACATATTAATCATAGCTTTTTTTTCGATATGAAAAAAAGTATCTTTGTTTTACTAATTGCCTTACTGCTAGAAACAACAGCATCGGCACAAGTGTTATTTAACGGCAAGGCTGCCGCAGTTGACAATTTGACTGGCACCTGGTTACTCACAGTTCCCAGGAGTGTCTTTGGCACCGACTACACGATGGCTATAACCCTTGGCGAATCGGTAACGAGTTGTACCATCGACGGTGTGGAGGTGGACAGCAGTTACACATTCCATAATATCCAACCAGGTGCAACCTATCGACTGCAGCAAATCGACGGGAATGGAACCACCAATGCCAACATCCAATTCACACACTGGCCTGTGATCCAAATCTATGGAAACTATGTCAAGAGGCCTTACCATAATGGAACAGTGAAATACACCCATCCCGATTCCGCCAGCCAGGAAAGCATCAGTTCACGCGTGCGTTGGGCTGGCAGTTCCACGGCAGGCAACTATCGCGAGAAACGCAATTTTCACCTCAAGTTCTACAACGCTGACGGGAGCAAGAAAGAAATGTCTTTCTTTGGGCTGCGAAAAGATTTTCACTGGAGGTTAGATGCTGGCCAGATTGATTTTTCGCGTGTGCGCAACCGCGTTGCCAAGGACATCTGGGCCTCATTTGCCACAGCGCCCTATTATGCCTCAATTGAGCCGAAAACGCCCCGCAGCTACGTTCGTGGCGAATTTGTCGAAGTGTTCCTCAATGACAAATACATGGGTATCTATTGCCTGAATGAACACATGGACCGCCAGCAACTCAAACTCAAGAAATATGATTACGAGAACGGTGTGTTTCATGGTGGCTTGTGGAAGCCGATGTCGTGGAGTGATATCACCACGTTCAACACACTACCAGATACCGTTGACTCCACCCAAAAGTCTTGGGATGAATTTTTTGTAAAGTACCCCAACATCGACGATGTAAATCCAACCAATTTCAAGACGATGTGGAACGCCATCGATTTCACACTCAATGCAACCGACAAAGAATTCGCTGACAGCGCCAAGTACTACTTCGACATCCCGGTTTTCCGTGATTATTACCTGTTCACCTTCCTGCTTCAGGCTCCCGATAATATCGGCAAGAACCTCTATTACGCTTGCTATGACGTGCAGACCGACAAACGCCTGACAATCGCGATATGGGATTTAGACTGCACTCAAGGACAATACTGGTCCAATAATGGTGGCTGGTACCACTATCAAGACGCGTCTCCCGAAAGCAATTTCTGGGAGGACAAATTCCTGGGAGGACACAGGGCGTTCAAACGCCTATGGAATTGCATCCCCACATTCCACGGGCTGGCAACCGAGCGATACTGGGCCCTGCGTGAAACCACGTTCAACCCCGACAGTATCGTGGCCCGATATAAAGCCTATTTCGACGAGATGAAGAGTTGCGGCGCCGACCAGCGTGAGATAGCCCGCTGGAGCAAGAATCCCAACGACTTGGGTAATCATCCAATGGATTTTGACGCCGAACTGGATTACCTGCGTGACTGGTGGACTCGCCGCATTGCATACCTTGATAATAATATATTTATCCCTTATCCGGCCAACGATGTGGACTTTGACGGAGTTTTCAATATCAAGGATGAGCTCTCAGTTATCGACTATCTGCTGGGTACTAATGAGGAGAACATCAATATAGATAAGGCCGACTTCAACAAGAACGGTGCTATTGACACTGATGACGCCATTATCCTTATTGATAAACTTCTAACCGAATAACCTTTACATATCCATCTGCCACCAGTCAAATCTGCCCCATCAACAAGGTGACAAATCATCGTCCCCGACTGACATGATTAAACAATCAGCGGGAATCAGCACTTGCAGTGCGGTCTATGATGGACGGATATCTATCTGGTGGCGCCGCCAAGGGCGATGTACAGGGCGATAAGGCCCTGGGCACCGTTGTACATGTTCACGGCCTCGTTGAGTTGGGCCTTCAAGAGAGACTCCTGGGCGGTGAGCACTTCCAGGTAACTTGCCTTGCCGTTATCCATGAGTTCGTGCGTTCCCTTGTAAGCGTCCTTCAATACAGCCACCTGGCGATGATAATAGTCATGCTTCTCTATCGCGGCCTGGCAATCGGCCAGCGCTTCGTTGACCTGACTGCCCGCATCGATGACGGTCTGGACATAACGGTTCATCAAGTCCTCCTGAGCCAACTGGTTAATCTTCAGGTTAGCTTTCAGCTTGCCTTGGGCATAGATGGGCTGAGTCAGCGATGCCACGGCATTGAGCAAAATCTTTCCAGGGTTCACAACACCAACGCCAGCGCTATTGGTCCATCCGGCTACTCCCTGCAGGCTGATGTCGGGGAAGAATTCGGCACGGGCAGCCTGAGTATTATAGAAGGCCTCGGCCATGGCCAAGTCGGCTAACTTTACATCTGGGCGGTTTTGCAGCAGCAAAGCAGGCACACCTGTACTAAATCGCTTCGGCAAGGAATACTGGCCCAAGCGGCTGCGCTGGATAGATTGCGGTGTTATCGCCAACAATCGGCAGATGGCATTCTCCACCTGAAGGATATTGCGGCGTGTATCCACAATCGACGTTTTCACACCAAGGTAGGATGACTCCATCTGATTGACTGCCGTGGAGTAGGACTTACCGTTTTCACACAGTATCTTCTGTGTCTCAAGCGAGATATTCCACAGGCTATCGGTAGCCAAGAGGATTTCCAGCTGCTGGTCGAGCAAGAGTAATGTGCTGTACTGCTGCGCCACGGCCGAGATGATGTTGGCCCTGACGGCCTGTTCACTGGCCTGCGCCTGCAAGAGCACCGTCTCGGATTTGCGCTTCTGGCTCTTTATTGAACCAAATGCGTTGATGTCCCAGTTGACCTGCAACGGCAGGTTGTAGGTCTTGGACGCAGCACTGCTGCCAAAAGTAGCGATAGAGCCCGAAGGCGCGAAGAACACTGACGGGAAAAACGCCTGCTTTGCTGCAGCCAGCGAAGCCTCGGACTGCTGCACTGCGAGACGTGCAGAGTTAACGTCGGTGTTGCGCACCAGCGCCGTTTCGATGAGCTGCTGCAACAGCGGATCGACGAAGAACTCACGCCATGACAGTTCGGCCAGTGATGTGCTGTCGGTCGCCAGGTTTACGTTTTTACCGTAAACGTCGGCTGGAACCGTTGCCTGGGACTGGTATTCGCTGTGTAAACTCTTGATGGTGTCGCAGCCTGCAAGAGACAGCGCCACCACACAGATGACTATTAGATTGAATGTTGTTCTCATTTTCAGTTTTCTGTTGGGCGTGACAGGTGTCACGGTATAGATTAACCTTGAGGGCCGACTATTAACTGTTAACTACTAGTTCCTCTTCTTTCAATGAAGATTTGCCTTGATATTTCTCATGCAGGCGCTGGAAGAACATGAAGAACACGGGCACCACATAGAGCAGGGCGAGTGTACCCACGGCCATACCAGCGGTTACACCCAGCGCAAGCACACGGTTTCCGTTAGCACCTGCACCACCGGCGATGATGAGCGGAATCATACCCGCAATCATCGTGACAACCGTCATCAGGATGGGACGCAGACGCTCCTCGCAGGCGGCAAAGGCGGCATCGTGGATGCTCATGCCCTGGGCACGACGCTCGGAAGCGAACTCGGTGATAAGGATGGCTGTCTTGGCCAACAGACCAATCAGCATGATGACACCCGTCTGCAAGTAGATGTTGTTCTCCATACCAGGCAGATGAAGCAATGAGATCAACCAAACGGCACCGAACGAGCCCATCAGTCCGAAGGGTACGCTTAGCAGCACGGCCCATGGCGTAAACCACGAGTTGTAGAGTGAAGCCAGAATCAGGTAGATGAGGATGACACAGATGACATAAATCACAGCCGTGGCATTAGAGCCCGCAGTCTCCTCCACCTCGCGCGACATGCCACCATACTCGTAACTGTATCCGTTAGGCATTTCCTGCTTGAATACCTCGGCAATAGCTTTATGGGCATCACCCTCCGAGTATCCGTTGGCGACCATCACACCGCTAGTAATGCTCTGGAACAAGTTGAAGTGATCGACTGAAGCCGAACCGACAATTTCCTTCAAAGTGACAAACTCTGAAATCGGCGCCATCTTGCCGCCCTGCACTCGGACGAAGATGTTGTTGAGCGACGAGGGGTCAAGACGATATTCAGGCGCGGCGTTAGCCATGATGCGATACACCTTGCCAAACTGGTTGAAGTTGCCCACATAGGAGCCGCCACAATAGGCGCCCAGCGTGCGAAGCACAGCCGCGGGCGTGATGCCAGCACGGTCGCACTGCGTTGCATCAACGCTGACCTGATACTTCGGGAAACGCTCCGAGTAGGAGGACATCGCCATCATGATTTCAGGTCGCTCATTCAGTTTTGCGAGGAAGTTGGTCGCATCGGCATTAAATTCCGACATCGGGCGGTCCTGCATATCCTGAAGCACCAGGTTCACGCAGCTGTTAGAGCCATAACCCGGTACCTGAGGCATCTGGAAGGGGATGACTACCGCATTCTTGATATCCCTGCAGTCCATGGCAAAACGGCCATAAACCAGCATGATGTTGTGGTTCATACCCGGGCGGTCATCCCAGTTTTTCAGGCGGATGATGAGCGTGGCATAGCAACTGCTGGAACTACCTGCCATCATACCATAGCCACTGACCACAGCATAACTCTCCAACTCGGGAATCTTCTTCACCTTCTCCTCTACCTTCTTGACAATCTCCTGAGTCTCGTGCAGGGTGCAACCCTCGGGGGCGCGCACCTCGGCAAAGAACACACCCTGGTCCTCCTGCGGAACAAGACCTGAAGGCAGGCCACGCATGAAGATGACAAGCAATACGGCTGCGATGGCCAGCAGCGCCCACGCCAATTTCGGGCGCTTAATGAAACCGCTGACGCTCTTCTTGTATTTCTTGAGGATGGCGTTGTAACTGACGGTATAGGCCTTGGTCACGTAATAGTTCAGGTTCTTCTTCTCCTTATTGTCCTTGGAAAAGCGCATCATGATGGCACATAGCGCAGGACACAGCGTCAAGGCCGACACGCACGACAGGCCCACGGCCGAAGCCAGCGTGACACCAAACTGGGTGAAGAACGAGCCCGATGTGCCCGGCATGAAGGCCACGGGAATGAACACGGCCATGAATACCAGGGTACACGAGATTACGGCTATCGACACGTCGCTCATGGCCTCGCGGGTAGCACGGCGGGCATCGGTGATGCCGCCCTCCATCTTCGCCATGACCGCCTCGACGACCACAATGGCATCGTCCACCACGGTACCGATGGCCAGCACCAACGCGAATAGCGTCAGGATGTTTAGTGAGAATCCCGCGAGTTTCACAATGGCGAACGTACCCAACAGCGACACGATAATCGACAACGAGGGGATAACCGTCGCCTTGAAATTCTGCAGGAAGAAATAAACCACGAGGATTACCAGAATGATGGCGATGACGAGCGTCTCGACCACATTGTGGATGGCGGCAAAGAGGAAGTCATCACTGGTTTCCAGGATCACGAACTCCAGACCGGCAGGCATCGTCGGTTTGAGTTCCTCATAGAGTTTGTTGATGCGGGCGTTGACCTCGGTAGCATTGGCACCAGGAGCCTGGAACACCATGTAGATGGTACCCGGCTGGCCGTCAATGTTGGACGTGAAGCTGTAGCTCACGGCACCGATTTCCACCTCGGCCACATCGCTCAGGTGCAACAAGTGACCACCTTCGCTGGTGCGCAGCACAATCCCGTTGAACTCCTCGACGGTCTTCAATGTGCCCTTGTACTCCATCGAGTACTGGTAGGCATTCTCAGACTGCTCGCCCAGCGAACCCGTAGCAGCGACGAAACTCTGCCCGCCGATAGCGGCGAACACGTCGTTGGGCTCCAGACCATACTGAGCCATCACATCAGGCTTGAGCCAGATGCGCAGGGCATAGGTATTACCCAGCGATATCACATCGCCCACGCCGGTAATACGCATCAGTCGGGGGCGCACGTTGATGTCGATGTAGTTGGCGATGAAATCGGCATCATACTTGCCGTCCACGCTCTTCAGCGCGCCGATGTGCAAGATGTTGCTCTGCTGTTTCATCACCTGAACGCCCACCTGAGCCACCTCGGCCGGTAACAGGGCTGTGGCACGGCTGACGCGGTTCTGGACGTTCACGGCAGCCAAGTCGGGGTCGGTACCCTGCTCGAAAAACACCTGAATCGAGACATCGCCCGAGGCCGATGCCGAACTGGTGATATAGGTCATGCCCGGCACACCGTTGATGTTCTCCTCCAGGGGTTGTATCACCGCCTTCATGATTGTGTTGGCGTCGGCACCAGTGTAAGAGGTAGAGACGCGCACCGTGGGCGGTGCGATGTTCGGGTACTGTTCAATGGGCAATGTTCCTATACAGATTTAGCCAAGGCCTGCCACTATCAATCAGTAACGAGGCGTACATAGCCGTAGAAGCCTTCCTCTCGATTGATGACACTGTAATGCGCTGGTTCGTCAATCACCTCGCTTCCACTGGGGTCAATGGCGTGCATCAGGCTATCCTTCAACTCGTCGAACTTCTCGATTGCCTGCTGCTCATCACTGCAATTATACACGTCGCTCATCGCGCCATCCTCAGTCTGATATTCAAACACCACCCGAAACCTCATAATACCCTGAATTGATTATATTTATAATTAATCAAGCCCGTTCTGTCAAGTCTTTCACCTTGGGAATGAGCGATATGTGATAAATACCTAAAAATTTTGAGTTAGGTTTATCGGTTGCCGTACATTTCTTCGTAGTATTTCTGGTAGTCGCCGCTGGTGACGCTGTTGACCCAGGGCTGGTGGTCCAGGTTCCAGCGGATGGTTTTCTCGATGCCCTCGGTGAAGGGGGTCTCGGGATACCAGCCGAGTTCGCGGGCAATCTTGCTGGGGTCGATGGCGTAACGCATGTCGTGGCCGGGGCGGTCGGTTACAAACTCGATGAGGTCGTTGTTGATCACGCTGGGGTCACACTTAAGCAACTGCTGGTATTCGGGCTCCTCGCGCATGATGCGGGCGATGATGGCGATGACCTGCTTGACGATATTGATATTGCTCTCCTCGTTGAAGCCGCCAATGTTATACACCTCGCCAACGGTGCCCTGACGCAGCACGAGGTCAATGCCCTTGCAGTGGTCCTCGACATAGAGCCAGTCGCGCACGTTCTCGCCCTTTCCATAGACGGGCAGTTTCTTGCCTTCGAGGATGTTTTTGATAATTAGCGGGATGAGTTTCTCGGGGAAGTGATATGGGCCGTAGTTGTTGCTGCAACGGGTAATGTTAACAGGCAGGCCGTAAGTCTCGTGATAGGCCATCGTGATGAGGTCGGCACTGGTCTTGCTGGCCGAATAGGGCGAACGCGGTGCCAGCGGAGTCTCCTCGGTGAAGAAGTGGCGACCATAGGTCTTGAGGTCGGTGCGACCCTGAATGACCTCACGCACGTCGTCGCTCACCTCCAGTGGCTGAGGGTCGTCAAAATCCTTACTCAGTGAGCCATAGACCTCATCGGTTGAGATTTGCAGGTACTTTTTTCCTGGTGCGTAGGTGTTGTGTCCCTGAGCATCCTTACCCGTTAACCATGCATCGCGGGCACAGTCGAGCATATTCTGAGTGCCCAGGATGTTGGTCTCCAGGAACAGGCGCGGATTGGTGATGCTGCGGTCCACATGGCTCTCGGCGGCAAAGTTGACGATATAGTCCACGTCGTTGTCGCGCATGATGCCCTGGACCAGTTCACGGTCGCCCACGTCACCGCGCACAAAGGTGACATTGGAACGTTCAATCTCTTCCTTGATTGAAGCCAGGTTGCCGGCATAGGTCAATGCATCAAGGATGATGACCTCGATATTATCGCCATACTTATTGAGAATGTATTTCACAAAGTTTGAGCCAATAAAACCAGCGGCTCCAGTCACGAGATATGTCTTCATAATGCGTTTAGGTTTTTTATTGAGTTCACAAAGGTAACAAGAATTCTCAAAAAAGCGTACCTTTGCAAAAAAAATATACCAATGAAGCGTTTCATCACATCCCTTATCTTGATGCTGACAGTTGTCGGCATGGTAGCACAGAGCGTCTCTCAACCTGAAAATAAAAAGCGTAAAAAAGTAGCCGTCGTGCTGTGTGGCGGCGGTGCCATGGGTACCATCCACATCGGCGCCCTCAAGGTGCTGGAAGAGGCTGGCATCCCCATCGATATGGTTACCGGCACATCGATGGGCAGCATCATCGGCGGCATGTATGCCGTGGGCTATGATGCCGCCGATATCGAGGACATTGTCAACAGCATGGACTGGGGCGACATCCTGCGCGACCGCCTGTCGATGAGAAACCAGACACTCGACGAGCGTGAGAAACAAAATATCTACCTGTTTGACTACCGCATCTTCCTGGACAAAAGCCAAGACACGCTGGCAGGAGGCTTCATTCGAGGAATCAACGTCGAGAAGACCCTGCGCCACTACCTACGCCAGCCCGAGGACATCGACTTCAAGTCGCTGCCCCGCCCCTTCGGGTGTATCGCGACCGACCTGATTACCGACAGCGAGGTGGTACTCGATCATGGCTCGCTGGCGAGGTCAATCCGTGCCAGCATGGCTGTTCCCGGTGTATTCGCTCCCGTTAGAATGGATCCCTATATCCTTGTTGACGGCGGCACCAAGAACAATTTCCCTGCCGACCTTGCGCGCAAGATGGGCGCCGACATCGTCATCGGTATCAGGACCGACCTGGGCCTGAACGACAAGTACTACTCCACGTCCGATATTCTGGAACGCTCGGTGGGAGCCGACATCCACAACCGTAGCGATGAGAATGACAAATATTGCGACCTCATCATCCGTGTCCCGGTGAGGGGCTATTCCGCGGCCCACTTCTACCGCTCGGCCATCAAGGAACTCATCAAGCGCGGCGAGGAAGCCACAAGGGCCCAAATGGATTCCATCATGATGCTCAAGAGAATGGTCGGTGTACCCGAGGACTACAGACCCGACTACAGCATCATTAGCCTGAGTGACATCGATAACACCCAAGCTGGTAAACTCGTGAATGAGGAAAATGCCAAGAACTCCATCAAGGCGAGCGTGGGCCTGCGCTATGACAACGAGGAACTGGTAGCCGCCCAAATTGGTGCTACCTATTACTTCGGCAACAAATTGGACAAGACGTTGGATCTCACCCTCAGGCTGGGCAAGCGCACCATGGGCCGTCTGGCTTGGAACATGATACCTAAGCAACACCGCAAGATTGGCCTATCCTATGAAATCTGGCACGAGAATATTGACATGTATATGGGGAAGTATCGTTCAGACAACATTAAATTCATCTATCAGAAGGCCAATGCCACCCTGTTTTCGCTCGATGCCCTCAACTTCAACTTCGATTTGGGCATTGGCTGGGAGCACTACCACCATTACGATATACTGTCTAGCCAGTATAGCATCGATTATTTCTCGAATTATGAATATCTCTTCAAGGATTTCGAATACTACTTCAACTACCATGCCAGCGCACAGTACAACACCGAAGACCACTGGTATTTCACCAACCATGGCATGCGCGCCGAGGCACAATATGCCTACTACACAGACAACTTTGCCCAGTGGAAAGGCCATGCAGGCTTCAGTGAAGTGGCCGCCCAGTGGCGCGTGACACTGCCGCTGACCAGCACGACCCATCTGCAGCCCATGGTCTATGGACGACTGATGTTTGGCGAGGATCTGCCCGCTACTGCCATGAACATGATGGGCGGCAACCGCAGCGGCATCTATTATGCCCAGCAGCTGCCATTCTCCGGCTTCGGCCATTGCCATCTCATGGACAGTAAATTGCTGATTGCAGGAGTCAAGGTACAGCAACGGCTGTTCAAGGAGCACTACATGATGATTAAAGGACACGCCGCCATGCATGACGACAAAATGGACGGTATCTTCAAGAATAAGCCTATCTGGGGCGCCCAAATCGCCTATGCCTACAACAGCATCGTTGGCCCTCTGGGAGGTTCCATCAGCTGGAGCGACCTCACCAAGCAAGTTTACTTTTACATCAACCTCGGCTTCGAATTCTAGTCTCCAAAACAACTACCACAACATTTAGAAAAGGAAAACAATAAATACAATAAGTACAATTTATTCATTTTCAAGGATTTTGGATTTGTTGAACCTGTCGTTTTCCAATTCTGTCCGTATCTACACGTGTGTGTCAGCAGGGATTAATAATGCCCTTCCGTTCATTTCATTTGTTGGGGATTGGGGTTAGAGTGTAAAATTTTTTGACACAAAAATGTAAATCGGATAGGGTGTCGGCATTTTTCAGCAAAAAATCTTGACATGCCTATTGAGAATATTTACCTTTGTGACGAGCAATCAGGACACGCTGCTGTCCTTAACCAATTGAATCTACATTCAATAACCATAAACCGCAATGACTATGAAAATGAAGAGTTTTTACATTATGCTGCTGCTACTTTGCACGGTATTGTGCTCCAACGTGATGATGGCCGATAATGTGAATCAGAAGTCCCTAATGTCTAATCTTCCCAAGAAGGGTAAAATCGTCAAGGAGAGTTTCAATGAGGCCCTTGGTGTCAAGGATCTTGAACTGAGCAATGGCGTGCGTGTGTTGCTCAAGCACACCGATTACGAGCCTGACAATATCTTGATGCACGCCACGCAACGCGGCGGGAGCTCGTTGTATGGCGAAAAGGATTGGGCCAACTACGAGAAATTCAACGATGTCATTAGAGCCAGCGGATTAGGTGGCTTAAGCAACATGGAGTTGAAGCAGGTCCTCACTGATAAGAATATTGAAATGGGCTTTAGCATGGACACTTATGAGGACGATCTTTGGGGCACATCCACTGTTAAAGACCTGGAAACCCTTTTCCAACTCGCTTATCTGCAATTCACCGATGTGACCAAGGATGAGAAGAGCTATAACACGCTCATCAAGGCCATGGAAGATGGACTCAAAGAGGACGAACAGGCTCCCGACAACTTGTTTTTCCAGGAAGATGTGTTTATGGACTCTATCATGAGTGTCATGTCTGACCACAACTGGCGCGACAAGAGATTCAAGTCAGCAGATGTGGCACGACTCAACTACGACCGCATCCTCGAGATTGCCCGAGAGCGCACAGCCAATGCCGCGGGTTATACCTTTGTGTTCATCGGCTCGTTTGACGAGGCTGTTATCCGTCCGCTCATCGAGCAATACATCGCATCACTGCCAGCTAACAAGGCTGTGAAGTCCAACTGGGTCAATGTAGCCACTTACCCCCAGCGGGAGACCATCTGTCACTTCACCCAAGAGATGAAGGATCCCCGAGCCTCGATCAACATCAGGTGGATTAACACCCAGATTCCATATAGCTTTGAGAATGAAATCAAGGCAAATATTCTGAGCGATATCCTCAAGTTTAAAAGATACCGTGAAAGAATCCGTGTGGATAACGCTGGCGTCTATCATGAAGTGGGAGGCAATCATCAACACTACATGCAGGGCGATATCCCCTTCACCGAGGTCCACACCTTTGTCACCTTGAAGCCTGAGTTTGTCGATGAAGCCATCCACATTATGAAAGAGGAAATGACAAAGGCTTGCGAGCACATTGATGAAGCCGACTTCGAGGAATTCAAGCAGGGGAAACTCAAATTCTTTGCGAATCGAAAAAGCGATGATAACTTCTATTGGTTGAAAACCATCGAGCATTATGCCTCTACCGGTGAAGTCGATCTCGGCAACGACGACGTGCAAATCATTCAAGCCCTCACCCCCGAGGACATCTCAGCCTTTGCCCGTAAACTGCTGACAACAGGCAACATGGTCGAAATCGTCATGACCCCCGCCGAATAACAAACAAGCAATATAAAAAATGAGGATGTGCCAGAGTTTTGACACATCCTCATTATTGTGCGTGTATTTGATTAAATACAGTTTCTTAACAATTCATCTTAGGCGTTAGGTTTTAGGTGTTAGGCTTTAGGGGGCGGATGCCAACTCCTAACTTCTAACTCCTAATTTAGTCGATGGGGTTGTTCTCGGCGAAAATGGCCATGCGCTCGTCGAGGATCTCGTACTGGTGATCCTGGATGAACGAGGTGCACACGCGCAGACCCTCCTGCCAGGAGCCGGTGGTGGCCAGGCAGATAGCACTCACGCCGTAATACATCAACTCACGCGCCAACTCACCGCTGGTCATATTGCCGTAGCCAATGGTGAAGTAGAAACCGTCGGCGATGGGCTTGTCACCGTCCATGCCATAGACGATGCGGAAGCCGTGACGGGTGAAGATCTCCTTCAACCTGTGGGCACGCTGTCCATAAACGATAACATCGTCACGGAAGTGGTACTCACCGTTGCTGGCGGCGTCCATGATAGCGGCAAGCGCATACTGGGCGCTGTGGCTCGTGCCCGATGAGAGGGCATAGAGCGTGCGGGTGATGAAGACCTTGCCGAAGGGCAGTCCGTCGTAGCGGGCCGACAAATCGGGATAGTGGCGGTTGAAGATGGCCGGGCTGATGCAGGTCATTGCGATGCGCTCGCCTGCATAGGAGAAGGCCTTACTGCCACTGATGTGCATGATGTAGTTGTCGGTATATTTGGCCACGCTGGGCTGGAAGGGCGGCTCAAAAGGCTTGCTGATGTCCAGGCGGAAGTCCATAGCGAAGTAGGCCAGGTCCTCAAGCACAATCACATCATACTTGGTAGCCAACTCGCCGATATCCTTGAGTTCCTCGTCGGTGAGGCAAATCCAGGCAGGGTTGTTGGGATTGCTGTAAATCAGGCAGCACACGTCACCCTTGGCCATATACTCCTCGAGTTTGTCACGCAGCTTGGGGCCACGGAACTCGTAGATGTCGAAGGTCTCGTAGGGGACATCCTGGATCTCGAGCTGGAGTTTCTGGACGGGGAAACCGGGGTCGATGAACAGGGCCTTGTTCTTCTTCTTGTTGCTCTGGGTGATGGTGAGCAACGAGGCGAAGGTGCCTTGCATCGAGCCCACGGAGGGGATGCAGCACTCGGCGGGGATGTCGTTGTCGATAAACGCCTTGATGAAGCGGGAGGTGGCCTCCTTGATCATGGGCTCACCGGGCAAGGCGGGATAGAGGCGGGCGCAGCCGTTCTGCAGGGCCTTGATCTGTGCCTCGACACCAATCTTGGCAGCGGGCAGTCCGGGGATACCCATCTCCATCTTGATGAATTCCTGACCCGACTCGCGCTCGGCGCGCTCGGCGATGGCTTTCACCTCACGGATGGTGGCGTTGGCATAGTCGATGATGCCATACTCGTCAATCGCGCGGTCGATGATCTCGCGGCTAATGGGGGTGGGTCTCATCGTTGAGCCTCCTTTCCGATGGCAAGAGCCTTGAGGTTAGCGTCGACCACGGCGTCGCCCTTGCGGC
>JAEEGL014504804.1_pt1 | contig 52994 bp, 49 predicted proteins | sample 9134231 | NCBI WGS metagenome assembly JAEEGL01 (sample SAMN16246548, study PRJNA631951) | gut metagenome | biome: gut microbiome; feature: rumen; material: fiber-attached | host: Bos | place: Iran: Karaj | collected 2018-10 | reverse complement strand
TGGTCCCGCCGCTGAGAACCAGCATGCCTTCCGTCACGCGATATCCCCGCGTCATATCCAGCGCCGCGCAGCACTCAAAGTTTCCGTTCATAACGTTCGCGCGTCCGCCGTCCATCCAAAGCACGTAGGCGCCGTGGCCCTTTCCCGCATTTTCCACCCGGAAGGTGCCGCCGTTCACGGTGATGTCGCCGCCTTCCGCATAGATCCCGTCTGCGGCCAATGTGCCGCCGTTCACCAAGAACGTTCCGCCGCGCACGATCATGGTGCCGTCCTTGCTCCACAGGGCATACGCTTCCGCCCCGCCGGTCGCTGTCCCCGTGTAATTCGTCTCAAATTCTCCCGCATTGACGTGAACGATGCCGTAATTCCGGACGCAGGCGTGGTCCCGGGTGCCGTCCCCTTCCGACCGGACCGGCCCGCCGCCGACGAGGAACAGCGTCCCCCGGTTTTCCAACGTGACGCCGTCGCTCGAAAGAGAGAATCCGTTCAGGGAAAACCAGTCCTCGCCGTCTGCATTGACCGCGTTTTCGGTCCAATGACACAGCATCTCCACCGGGTGATCTTCATTTGAAAGATTCGTCTGAAACGCTTCCGTGACCGAAGGATACAGGGTTTCCGAGATCCGGCAGACGCCGACGAGCCACGAGACCGGAACGTCGTTTATCGTCCCGTCTTCCCACTTCGTATTGGCCGGGTCCTTGAGCCGGAACGCGAGCGTATGCCATCCGGCGTCCCCGGTTTCCGTCGTTCCGACCGCCTCCGCATAGTCATTATCCAGTCCGGAAATGACCGGCCGCTTCACTTCTCCCGAATAGACGTGTTCCAGATCCGACGCCGTCGGGATCGGGACCGGTCGCGGCAAAATGCGCCAGCGGATCTTCTTTTCTTCCTTCGTCCCGTCTTCCCACTCGCTCGTCTCCGGATCCTCGAGACGGAGGGTGACTTCATATTCTCCCGCATCGGTCGCTTCCGTCACACCCTCAATGACCACGCCTTCCGGCACGGTGATCCCCGCCTCTTTCGGCGTCCGGTCGTAGATCTGATCCGCCGGCGCCTCCGGACTGCCGGCCACAAGCGTCCGGATGACCACGCTGATTTCCGGAAGCCGCAACTCCATATTCGCGCGGTAGCGCGCCGCCGCCTCAAAATGAAGCAGCCAGACGACGAGTCCCACGACCGCCGGGATCAAAAGCAATGCGGCCCACCTGATTTTTTTACTCATTGCCGCCTCCTTTCTGCAATGCCGTTACCGTAACGACCACGTCGCCCGCAGACAGGCTCTGCGCCCGGTCGAGCGGGTTTTTCGAAGAGAACGACAACGTGACTTCCGCTTCGCTTCCGTTCGCGCCGAGCGTCCCTTCCGCCCCGCCGATCTCAAGCAGCACCGAATCCGACACGCCTTCCGCCGTCACACGGTATTCCACCGCGACTTCCGAGCGGTTCCGGACCGGGAAGGCATACACGACCTTATCGCCGTCCGTGTTGCAATTGATGATCCCGTCCGCGCTCCTTAATACCGGTTCCCCGGTCTCGACGAGGAAGGAGGCCGTGCGGACGGAGACCGAGCCCGACTTTCTCGTTACATACCTTGCATTGGTCGCTTCCACCAAGGCCGCCGCCCAAGCCGACAGGCATAGCGCGAGCATTACCAAAAGAACCTTCCTTCTCCATGGAGACCGAAAACGAAACATGCTTACCCCTTTCTGTTTTCAAATATGATCCATTCTTCCCGGGGGAGCGGCCACGCTCTCCGCACGGGGAAGAATCAAAAGAATGGCTGTGTCCTGTCCTCGGATCAGTCGATCTGCGTCGCCGTGATCGCGATCCGGATCTCGCAGGACGGTTCCGAAGGATCGTTGCCGAGCGCCGTATCCAGGGCGTCCTGTGTCGCAGGATCGGCCGTATCGGTAAACAGCCAGCGCCAGGAGACCGTGTGCGTGTTCGCATTTTCGCCGAACGCCGCCGGCAATTCGCCCGCCGCATACTGTTTCGTGCCGCCCGCCTCTCCGGAAAGGGCCTTCACCGCACTGATCAGTTCGTCAAAAGTCCCGTACGCGCCGTCATCCAGCTTGAATTGAATGTTCGGATTGACTTTGATCGCATCGTCGCACTCGCCCTCGACGCCGACCGTGAAGGTATAGGCGACTTCCGGCGCGCGGATCACCGAGTTCGGCTGATACGTGAATGCGAACGAAGCCTGTCCTTCCGTTCCGGGCGCGATCACATCGTCGCCGCGGGAGGAAGTGACGTTCGTATAGGTCGGGCTGAACAGGCCGTCGAGGTCAATGGTGCCGACGTCGTCGAAGCCCCAGTAGGCCACGCGCGCGACGTCAACGGATCCCGCGCTCGCCGTATAGCGGGCCAGCGTCCCGCCGATCAGGCAGGTCGTAAGCAAGGTGGCGATGGCCATTCCGACGGCCGCTCGCATGGAATTGAGAGATTTTCTTTTTTTCATGGGATTTCCTTTCTTATTTGAGTTTATGTGATCGGATCCGCCGTGGCCTCCGGACCCGTGGACTGCGTCTTCAGTTCTTTCACTTCCCGGCGGAGCCGTTCCGCCTCCGTCCGTCCTTCTTTCGCTTTCTTCCGCGCCTTCAGAAGTTCATAGGCAATGACCGCCAGCACCGGCACGATGACGGTGACAATGACACCAAGCGTCGTCCTCATGAACAGCACGATGCCGCCGAGCACCGGGATCGTCATGCGGTACACGCCGACGTAGCAGGAAGCAGGCACGGCCGGGATGTCGATCGTATTGTTCGCGTCGCCCTTCGTGACGAAGGACAATTCCCCGCCGCTTTCCTCGACCCGGACCACGCGGTGTGTGATGACGACGTCCCGGTCCGGACGCGTCGGATCGAAGAACGAAATGATGTCGCCCGGCTGAACCTCTTCCGCCGGTGCCTTCACGTCAAGGATCATGTCGCCGCCAGTGATCGTCGGCTTCATGGAATCCGTCACGACCACCATCGGCGTGATGCCGAGCAGGCTCGGCACCTCTTTCGGATTCACGTAACTTTCAATGATGAGCACGATGTTGATGACCAGGATCGGGAGGATCAGAAGGCAAAGTATCACCCCGATCACGCCGACGACTTTTCGAAGCGTGACCCGCTGCTTTTGTTCTTTTTTCATTTCGGAAGTCCTTTCTTGAATGTGGTTCGCCGGGAAGGGCATTGGCGGAAAGGAATAAAAAAACAGCCGGATGGCATAAGAGCATACCATCCGACTGCTGTCGTATTTTAGGCGTAGCGGGAGGGGGATTTGAACCCTCGACACTGCGGGTATGAACCGCATGCTCTAGCCAACTGAGCTATCCCGCCAAAACTCTGTTCCCTGCAGAGCTTTTACATATTATCATAGTTTTTTCGCGGTGTCAACAGCTTTTTCTGCGGGCTTTTTCGCAGATTTTGTGCGCGTTTCCGCGAAGTTTTTTCGCCCTCAAAATTGCATTGCCGACCGCCGTTTCTAACGTCCCCGTTTTCCTGAAACCGGAGAAAAACGGTACCGGCATCCGAAAATATTTTTACTTCGGCCGGATCCCGACGGTCAGATGCTGGTTTTCCTCCGCCGCATCTTTAAACACGGAAAGGAAGCCCGCTTCAAACTCGCGTCCTGCGGGCAATGCGAGAATCGTCGTTTCCCGTCCCTCGGTGCTCAATACGTCGTAGAGCGCATCGAGATTCTTCCCGTAATAATCCGGGAAATCGAGGTGCTCCGCCAGAAAGCGGTGCAGCGACGCCTTGTCTTCAAAATCATGAAAATCGACTACGACCGTTCTCATATCCTGCCCCGCGTCAATAGAGTCTCGTGAACGACTCGTAATGGTCATCCGTGTAGTAGATCAGCCCGTCGTTGGAATAAACAAGACGCTTCGTTCCGCGGTTTTTCGTGCTGCTGTAGGAAAGGTCACATTCGTAATACTGCCGCCCGCTCTTTATCGGTAGCCGTTTTTCCCGGTTTCTGAACTTATCCCCTCCGATGTAATAGCCCTGCGACTGCCAGTTCGTCATCCGCTCCGCCGTATTCTTCGAAATATACATCGGCGGCAATTCCCCGAACGAATGAAGGTACAACGCCACGTGATCCTTGTCATGATAATGGGTGCCCTTGGTCACCGTGACGCCGTTCAGCGTAACCGTATTGCCCGTCGGTGCCTGCGTCGGCGCCTGTGTCGGTGCCTGCGTCGGCGTGATGATGATCTGCTCTTCCGTTTCGGTCGCGGTTAGATCTTCCCAGAATCCCGGCGGATCCGTCTGTTCCGGCAGCGTATCGTCCCACGGAAGGATGATCTGCTGTTCCGTCTCAGTCGCGGTCAGATTCTCCCAGAATCCCGGCGGATCCGTCTGCGGCGGGAGTTCCGTCCCGGTCGGTTCCGTTTCGGGTTCGGTCACTTCACCGGACAGTTCCTCCGTCGGATCTTCGACGGGCTCGGTCTCCGTTCCGCTTTCCTCTTCCGTCGCATCGCCGGAAGGCGTCCCGGTGTCCGGGTCAACGATCGAGAGCGACTCCGCAGTGGTTCCCGGGGTCTCCTCGTTTTTCGAGTGGAACCACTTGATTGCCGCAATTACCAGGAACGTGATGATGATCGCGAAGAGGATCGCCAATACGATTTTCTTTTCTTTGTCCGTCAGTTTCCGGTGCATTACTTGCCTCCGTTCAATTTGTACACCACGTACAATGCGATGGCGGCAGCCGCCACGACGGTCAGCACCACCAGCAGAATGACTTCTTTTTTATGGATCTCAAACTTCGTCCGCCTCGTGAACGTCAGTCCCAGCTTGTTCGTCAACGGCAATAACGCGCCGAACAGGATCAACAGCACCAACACTTCCAGCGGGAACAAAGCCAGGTTCTTCACGATGCCGGCGACTTGCCGGGCGCCCCACATCGGAAGCGATTTCGGGAAGAACGCCTGATAATAATAGTAGCTGAGCAGCGCGCCCATGCCGATGTTGCAGATCAATGACACGAAGAACCGGCCCAGCATCACGCGGACGGAATTCAGGTCGGCCCGGTAATAGAACAGGGCGAAAATGAAGCCGCTCGCCATCTCCTGGAAAATATAGGGGAAGAAATACGGGCCTTTCGGGAACACGAGCGCGCCGATCGTGTCGCTGATCGCGCCGGTCACCAGGGAAAGAACGGGGCCGGTGATCATTGCCGAAACCGAATTCACGATGAAGTCAAACGAAAAATAGAGGTCGCGCGAAAGCGGGATCGGAATGGAAAACAGCTTGACCGCCACGCGAAGCGCGAGCAGAATGCCCGCCACCGCGAGGATCTTCGGATAACGGATCTCGGAAAGCGCCAGTTTCCAATACCGCCAGCAAAAAGGTGTCTTGAACAGTTCGCGACTTCTTCCTGTCTCTGCAATTGCCATGTCACCGTTCCTCCTTTCTCCGCATTTCCCTGAAAAACCCCTGCAGCACTTCCCTGCACTCTTTCTCCAGCACGCCGCGCGTCACTTCGGCCTGATGATTGAACCGGGGCTCTTCGAGAAGATTCACGATGCTTCCGGCCGAGCCCGCCTTCGGATTCATGGCGCCGATCACGACGCGGTCGATCCGGGACTGCACGAGCGCTCCCGCGCACATCTGACAAGGCTCCAGCGTCACGTACATCGTGCACCCCTCGAGCCGCCAGTCGCCGAGCGCCTTCGTCGCGCGGTTCACGGCAATGATCTCCGCGTGCGCCGTCACTTTCCGTTCGATATTCCGCCGGTTGTATCCCCGGGCAATGACCTTCGGTTCCGGAAGCGCCTTCCCTTCGTAATCGTGCGTGCGGACAATGACGCAGCCGATCGGCGTTTCCCCGATCGAAGCCGCCTTTTTCGCCTGCCGCAGCGCTTCCTTCATCATTTTTTCGTCAAACGTCTGACCGGTCATTCTGATCTCCGTCAATCTTCGAATCCATTCCGTCTCAACGCCTTTCCCGTATCCCGGACAAGATATCTGCGAGCCGGCCGAATTCTTCCAAAGTCAGCGTCTCCCCGCGGACTGCGTCGCCCTTTCCGAACGACCGCACCGCTTCCTCGATCTCCTCTTTCGAGAACCCGAGTTCGGGCGCGTTTTTCAAGCCGTTCGAGAGCGTCTTCCGCCGCACGTTGAAGCTGGCGCGGATCAATTGAAACAAGAGTTGCTCATCCTTGACAAGGATCGCCGGCGTTTCTCGGACGCTGAGGCGGATGACCGCCGAAGACACGTCCGGGCGCGGCATGAAACAGTTCTGCGGCACATTGGCCGCGAGGTACGGCTCCGCGTAATATTGGACGGCAAGCGACAACGCTCCGTACTCCTTCGTCCCGGGCTTCGCCTGCATCCGTTCGGCGACTTCCTTCTGGACCATCACCGTGATGCTCTTCACCGGGGCATGTCCCTCGAGGAGTCCCATCACGATCGGCGTCGTTATATAATAAGGAAGATTCGCGACCACCTTGAGCGGCCGGCCGCTGCATTGCTCTTTCGAGAGCGCTTCGAGGTCGACCTTCAGGATGTCGTTATGTATGACGGTCACGTTCGGGCAATGCGAAAGCGTATCCTCGAGGATCGGGATCAGCTTGTCGTCGATCTCCACTGCATAGACGTGCCTCGCGGTCGCCGAAAGCGCCTCCGTCATGGTGCCGATGCCGGGCCCGATCTCAAGCACGTCGTCTTCCGGCCCAATTTCTGCGGCGCGGAGGATCTTCTCCAGCACGTGCGCGTCGATCAGAAAGTTCTGACCGAAACGCTTGCTGAAGACGAACTCGTACTTTTTCAGCACTTCTATGGTGTTTTTCGGATCGATCAGATTCGGCATCGTCAGCGCCCGATTCCCTTACAGCCGTTTTCTCAGCGCTTCGCCCTCAGCCTCATATCCCGGCTTCCCGAGCAGCGCGAACATGTTCTTTTTGTAGCTTTCCACGCCGGGCTGATTGAACGGATTCACGCCGAGCATGTAGCCGGAGACGCCGCAGGCGAACTCGTAGAAATAGAACAACTGCCCGAGCGTATAGGCTGTCCGGTCCTTCACGTGGATCATCACGTTCGGCACGCGGCCGTCCGTATGCGCGAGTAAAGTGCCGTTCATCGCGCAGTCATTGACGAATTTCAGGTCTCTGCCCGCGAGATAATTGAGACCGTCGAGATTCTCCGGATCTTCACCGATCGTTACCTTCCGGCCGTCGTCGTCCACGTCGATCACGGTCTCGAACATGATCCTCGTGCCGTCCTGAATGAACTGGCCCATCGAATGCAGGTCCGTCGTGAAATCCACGGACGCCGGGAAGAGACCCTTGCCGTCCTTGCCTTCCGACTCGCCGTACAGCTGCTTCCACCATTCCGCGACGTAATGGAACGACGGCTCGTAATTCGAAGTGATCTCGACCGTCTTCCCCGCGCGGTAAAACAGGTTCCGGACCGCCGCGTAGAGCAATGCGTCGTTCTCGTCCGCATCCTTCTCCATCGCCAGTTTCCGCATGTCCGCCGCGCCTTCCATCAGTTTTCTGATGTCGACGCCCGTCGCCGCGATCGGCAATAATCCGACCGCCGTCAGCACCGAATACCGTCCGCCGACGTCGTCCGGCACCACGAACGTCTCGTAGCCTTCCGCCGTCGCGAGCGTCTTCAACGCGCCGCGCGCCTTGTCCGTCGTCGCATAGATCCGCTTCGCGGCGCCGGCTTTTCCGTACTTCTTCTCCGCCAGTTCCTTGAAAATGCGGAACGCGATCGCCGGCTCCGTCGTCGTGCCGGACTTCGAGATCACGTTGATCGAAAAATCGCGGTCCTTGACGAGGTCCAGAAGGTCCGCCAGATAGGCGCCGGAAATGGAATTGCCCACGTAATAGATTTCCGGGGCTTTCCGCTCGGCCTTCGAAAGGCCGTTGTAGAACGTATGATTCAGGAATTCATTCGCCGCGCGCGACCCGAGATACGAGCCGCCGATGCCGATCACGAAGAGGACGTCGGAATCCTCGCGGATCTTCGCCGCCGCCTGTTCGATCCGGGCAAACTCTTCGCGGTCATAATTCACCGGAAGGTCGACCCACCCGAGAAAGTCATTGCCCGCGCCGCTTTTCGTGACGAGCGTTTCTCTCGCTGAAAGCGCTTCGGCTTTCAATTCCGCCAATGCTTTCCCGTCAATGAACTCCATTGCTTTCGAATAATCAAATCTCACGTTTCTGTCCATCTTTTCGCTCCTGTTTTCGTGAAATTACGGCCGAAAGGCCAACTTTTTACAGATACATTATACTCAAATCGGGGAGTGCTTGCAATAGGAAAATGGCCCGCCGAGGCAGGCCATTGCTCATTCTGAACCGGTCTTGCAGACCGCTTACAGATTGTTCTTGAACTCTTTCCGGTATTCCTTCGGCGTCATGCCGAAGCGCTCCTTGAAGAAGACGGACATGTGCGGGTAGCTTTTGAAGCCGGAGGTGTCTGCGATCTCGGATAAGGGCATGTCCGTGTTCCGGAGTTTCTCGCGGGTCGCATTGAGGCGGACTTCCAGGAGGAACTGGTGGATGCTCTGCCCTGTTTCTTTTTTGAAGATCCGGTTCAGATAGTATTCGTGGTAGCCGGAGATCGCGGCAATGTCCGCGTTCGTCACGGCGTTCATGTAATTGGTCAGGATGTATTCCTTCGTGATCTTGATCGCATCGTGAGACGGGCCCTCGTTCCGGTGCAGGCGCAGAAGGAGCGTCTTCAGCAATGAAGCGCTGATCTCCAGCGAATACGGCGCCTGGAGGCCGAATTCACGGCAGATCTCCGAAATCGGTGCGTAGGCGTTCGCGGCGTCCGCCAGTACGAACACGCGGTTCAAAAGGTTGCTGTCTTCCACGTTCGTCCGGAAGACTTCTGCCCGGCCTTCTGAAACGGGGTGCGGTGAGATCGGCCGGCTCTGGAAGGAATGATCCTCCGTCAGGTCGAAATTCAGCACCAGCATGGTCGTGCCTTCCGGAGAAGAAAGCGTGTATTTCGCGCCTGCCGGGCAATACGCCAGAGTGCTCTTCTGCAATGCGTGCTTTTTCCCTTCGGACAGCAGTTCCGCGGCTCCTTCCAGCACGAAAAACAGACGGGCATCGGTCACCTCGACCGGGTTCCCCTCCATCTTGTACTGCACTTTTTCCGCAAAACGAATAAAAGGTTTGATTTCCGAAAGTTTCATTTTCGTGACACTCTGACGCAGCGACTGCAGTTTATCTTTTTCCTATGTTTTCCGCGAAAGCGCCTTTTCCGCGCGATCTCCGTCCCTCAATCAGAATTCGGTTTGTTTTATACAACTACTTGATTGCTTTCTATCTGTACTCTATCATATTTTTGTGGTAAAGTATAGTTGTTATATTTTGTTTTCCGAAAATGGAGCAAATATGAAATTTTCTGTTGGGCTACAGTACGAAAACGATCGTTTCATCGACGAAATCATTGCCGAAAAAGCAAACATCGATGAAGTGTATTTCTCGTGGGGGGATTTCCAGAGCGGGCGCGGCAGGGCCACGGAGCACGGCACGCTGCTTCCCTGGGAGCTCCTGAAGAGACAGGAGGAAGTGCTCGAGCGGCTTTCGAAAGAAGGCCTCGGTCTCAATTTGCTTTTCAATGCGGAATGTTACGGGGAGGACAGTCTTGCCCGTTCTTTTTTTGAGAAAATCGGGAACACGACCGACTATGTGAAGACGCGTTTCGGCCTGAATTCGGTCACGACGACGTCGCCGGTCATTGCCCGGTTCCTGAAGGCGAACTTCCCCGGGCTCCACGTCCGCGCTTCCGTGAACATGGAGATCGGCACCGTCGAGGCCATGGACTACCTGAAAGATCTCTTCGACGGCTATTACATGAAGCGCGAGTATAACCGCGACTTCAACCGGATCAAACTGCTCCGCGCCTGGTGCGAAGAGAACGGCAAGCAGCTCTTCATCCTCGGAAACAGCGGCTGCATGAACTTCTGCCCCGCGCATCACTTCCACGACAATCTCGTCGCGCACGAAAGCGAGATCCGCGAAAAAGACAATGCCTTCGTCTTCGAGGGTCTCTGCCACGAATTCTTCAAAAACCCGGAGAACCACGAAAAACTGCTCTCCCGCCTGAACTTCATCCGTCCCGAAGACGTCGCCCTTTACGAGCCGTACTTCGTCTCGATGAAACTGGCGACCCGCGTGAGCCGTGCCCCGGAGCAGATCCTGCGAAGTTACGTGTCCGGCCATTACGCAGGCAATCTCTTGGATCTCCTCGAACCGGCACACTCGATCTATCCTTACGTTCTGGAAAACGGCGACCCGCCCCGGATCGTAAAAATCGATGAAACATAATCAATGATTCTCCGGCGACCATTGCAGCGTCCGGAGTTCAGTCATGCACAGCTGCCGATGGACGGCCGGAAATCTATAGCGGGCGGAATTGGACCGAAGGAAATCCGCTTCGGGTGGCCAATCAGTAACCCACTGAGGTCCACGAGACCGCGGTGATTCTCCGGCGTCAGAGGCAGCGTTATGGAGGAAACATGTTAACAGCGAAAATGATCAAGGAGGCGGCCCTTTCCGCCGGCGCGGACAAATGCGGGATCGCGCCGATGAGCAGGTTTGACGGCGCGCCGAAAGAGATGAATCCGCAGCTGCTGTTCCCGGAGGCGAAGAGCTGCATCGGGTTCGTGTTCCGTATCCCGCGGGGCGTCCAGCGCGGCATTGAGGAAGGTACGCAGTTCTTCCAGTATCCGTCGATGGCCTACGGCGGCATCAACGAGATCTTCGCGCCGCAGGTGCTCTATCAGGTCGGGAAGGTCATTGAGGCCGAGGGGTATGAGGCGTTCGTGTACCGGAATACCGGCGCGCGCGGCTCCGTCTCCGACATGGACGGAAGCCCGGGCAATACTCTCTCGCCCGAAGAGCAGATCGAGGTCAATGAAAACGCGAGAACGTCGACGGCTCATCACCGGAACGTACAGTTCACGCGGCCGACGCGTGAGGGCAATGCCTGCCCGGACCTGCAGTTCCACTTCCGCCTCGCGGCGGTCGCCTGCGGGCTCGGCGAACTCGGCTACAGCAAAATGCTCCTGACGCCGGAATTCGGACCGCTGCAGCGTGTCGCGTTCCTCTTCACGGATGCGGAACTTGAATACGACGAAATGTATTCCGGTCCGCCGCTTTGCCGGAAATGCGGAGCCTGCGTCCGGGAATGTCCGGGACATTGCATCCCGCCGATCAATTCGGGGCATACGGTCCGCGTCGAGATGGAAGGCAAGGTCATTGAGTGGGGCGACATTGATATGTGGCGCTGCTATGCGTACTACACGCACGCGGGACGCTATTACAATCCGTTCGTTCCGAGGGAAGTTTGGGACGAAAACAAAAACGGCGACCTAAACCTGTTTGAAAAAGAGGGAACAAAGGCCGACGAGCACGAGATCATGAAGGTTTATTCGGCATTGCAGCAATATTTCCCGAGCTGGGTCGGCTACAATATGGCGAAATGCGGCGGATGCATCCGTGCCTGCGTGTCGATGCTCGAAAAGAAGGGCGGCTGCATGGAAGGGCGGTTCGAGAAGCCGTTGCGTACCGGGAAACCGTGGAAAATGGACAGGTGAGCGCCATGAAACTGACTTCTGAACTCATTAAGAAAAAAGCATTGGAACTCGGGGCGCAGGTCGTCGGCATCGGTCCGGTGTACGACGAGCCGGATCCGCAGAGGGACCCGAGAAGCATTCTGCCGTGCGCGACCGCGATCATCGGCTTCGGGTTCGCGGTGCCGAAAGGCCTGTACCGCGCGATGGAGCACGGAAACCAGTATTACGGCTATACGACGCTCGGTGTGAAGTACATTGACGAGGAAATGGCCGAGATCTTCCTGTTCAAGATCGGCTCGATCATTGAAAACGCGGGCTACGACGCCTGCCTGCAGAAGGCGGTGCCGAACCTGCGCGTCAAGGGCGACAAGAGCACGAATCCGGAAGTCGCGGGCACCTATGAACTCATCCACGCGGAAGCCGTTGCGCCCGGAAAGCCGGCGCCCGACGTCATCATTGACTTCGGAAAGGCGGCGGAAACCTGCGGGATCGGGTCCCGGGCATTGAACGGGAAGATCATCAATGAAAAGTACGGCCCGTTCATGCGCTACTGCTTCATCATCACGGACGCGCCGCTCGACCTCGACGAGCCGGTCAGGGAACCGCTCTGCGACGGCTGCATGGAATGCGCGAAGGCCTGCACCGGCGGCGCCGTCTCGGAAGCCGGACTCGACACGCACAAGTGCCACGAGCATTACCGGAACAAAGGCCACGCGAACCCGGATCTTAAGGATCTGCCGAATACGATGTGGGGCTATCAGCCGTGCCTTTGCGGACGGCCGTGCGACATCGCCTGCTGGCAGCACCTGCTGAAGAAAAACGTGGAGCGGATCGCGAAAGAAAACCTCGCGGACATCGTCGGCATTGCAAGCGCCGAACGTTTCCCGAAGGACGACCCGATCTTCAAGTTTTTCCCCGAAGTGAAGTCGGTCATCGGTCTCGGTTTCCAGGTGCTTCGCGGCATCTACCGCGGAGTCAAGGAAGGCACGACCTATTATCAGTATACGACGATGGGCGTCGAAAACATGGAAGAAACGGTGATGCCGATGGCGTCGTTGAAAGTGGCAGTTTACCTCGAAGAGCACGGCTACTTAGGGCTCCCGGAGCGCCGTCACGAGACGATCATGGCGGAAAAGGACGGCATGAACCCGGAAGTCGCTTACGACGAGATCTATCGCGACCGGCCGCAGGAAGTTCAGATGAACTTCCTCGATGCTGCCGTCCGCTGCGGACTCGGCGAACTCGGGCTCAACCATACGCTCTTAACCGATGAATTCGGACCGTTCGTCCGCTACTGCTTCGTTCTGACCGACGCGGTCCTGCCGGAAACGCCGAAAAAAGCGCCGCACCTCTGCGATGAGTGCGGACTCTGCCGGGAAGCCTGCCCGGGGCACGCGATCAGAGAAGACGGCACGATCGACGACTGGCAATGCGCCGTCTACTACAACGGGGCGAACGGCACGAAGAATCCGTTCATGCCGCCGGATGCGTTCCCGGAACGCGCCGACCGGCTGGAGATCATTGCCGGAAAAGCGGACATGACGCCCGAAAAGGCACGTGAAGTCCTGAAGGACATCTGGTTCTATCCCCCCGCGCAGCACTCGTTCCGCTGCTCGATCTGCGGCCGGGCCTGCGACATGGCGTGCTATCAGCATCTCGAAGAAAAAGGCGTACTGACGCGGAAATACAACCGCCCGTTCCACGGGCGTGAAGACTGGAAATTCTCGGTCGAGGATTTTAAGTGAGGATCTCAAGTGCGGATTTCGGATGAAACGCTTCTCTCATTGACCTCCGGGCAGATCCGGATGGTACAGCCCGGCGACGGCTACGTCTCGTTCCGCCGCTTTTCCGAGGCGCAGGAGACCCGCATTTCCGTGAATTTCGGAAAGCGGCCGGCGGCTTCCTCGGGGATGTTCATTGAATTGGAAGGGGACGTCAAGCGGATCGCGTTTGATTACCGGGTCGAAATGGTCTCCTCAAGGCCGTTTTTCGGCTTCTCCGTTCTGGAGAACGGGGTGAAGCAGGGCGGTTTCGTCCGCCGCGCGGAGTTTGAGGAAGGCACATTTTCCTATGAGCCGACGGCGCCCGGGCGCCTCACAATTTATTTGCCGAACCTTCACGTGACCTCGCTTCGAAACGTGGAGATCGAAGGCGCGTTCCGGCCCGTAGCCCGCAGGCGGAAGCTGTTCATTGCCGGGGACTCGATCACCATGGGCTTCGACGCGGAGCATCCGGAGCGCTGTTTTTCGAACCACCTGACCGAGGCCATGTTCGCCTCTCCGCTCAATCAAGCGATCGGCGGAGACGAGTTTCGTGAAACGAACCTGGAGGATCTTCCGGACTTTACGCCGGACGTCGTCGCGGTAAACTACGGCACCAATGACTGGGCAAGACAGCGGGACGTCCGCGTTACGGCGGATGCGTACCTGAAGAAACTGGCGGAATGCTTCCCCGGGGCGGGACGGTTCGTCATCCTGCCGGTCTGGCGGACGAGTGAGGGAACGGTCAAGGAAAAGACCGGCTGGACGATTCAGGACGTCCGGGAGATCATTGCGGAAGCCGCCTTGCGCTACGGCTGCACCGTGATTCCCGGCATCGACCTCATTCCGCACGATCCGGCCATGTTCTCGGACGGCAAGGTTCATCCGACCGATACGGGATTTGACTATTATTCAGAAAACCTGATCCGCGCATTTCATGAGATCGCGCCGGATCTGATTACAAATGAACGCGATGAGGAGGAATGATTCAATGACTGAAATCATCAAAAAAGACGGCGCATGGCTCGTCCTGTCCGAAGGAACGCCTTTCGCGAAGATCCTGCCGGCAGACGGCGCGGCGGACACCTTTGAGCCGCTCGAAGACGGCGCGTGGAAATGGCACCGCCACACGGAAAAGCCCGTCGATCACATGCGGATGGAAGTCCTGTTCTTCGGAAAGCCGGACTTCACGATGATTCCCGCGATCAGCTATAACGGCAACGGCTGGGGCAATTTCCCGGAATACCTCGGCGACCGCGACGAGGACGGCACGCCCTGGAGTTTCGCGTCGCACCGAGCGACGATCCCCGCCTGCACCTATTCGGAAAACGCGGCGGCGAGCCTTGCATTGATGTCAGAGGCCAATGACAATACCGCCTGCTCTCTTTACGCGACCGACGAAGGCGAGCTTCACGTCGTGATCTTCCCGGAAGAAGAAAAGCCGCGCACCCTGCAGCGTCATTTCTGGGGCGAGCCCTTCCAGGGCAAGATGGAACCGAAGCAGGATTTCACGGCCGTGCTGCAGGCAAAAACCTCGGACGGCGGGAAGTTCCGCTACAAGACGCTTCTCGACTTTGCGTGGCGCTATTTCGGACATCCTTTGAAGGCGCCGAGAACGGCTGCGGAACTGCATCGCCTGAGCATTGCCTTCTTCCGCTATCTTTTCGAGCGGGAGCCGGACGGCTTCGCGGGCTTCACGACCGGCGCGCAGTGGTGGAGCGGCACGAATTCCTACCGCAAGCAGGAGCACCGCTATCAGCTCGGCTGGGTCGGACAGAACACCTCCATGGCGAACGCCCTGCTATACGATTACTTGAAAACCGGAGACAAGGACAATCTGGAACTTGCCACTTTGGCCAATGACTCGTGGATCAAGTACGCAACGATCAAAAAAGGATTCCTCGCCTCCCGGATCGACCGCCACGAATACCGTTTTCTTCCCTATGAGACCATGAAGATGGAGGACGTGGACCGCTCGAAGTTCGGCGACGACATGCTGGAAGGCATTTTCAACCGGTGCGGAAAGAAGACGCTCCGCGACCCGGACGGCGGCGCCAGGATCGTGCACGACGCCTGCAACCTGGGCACCGGCGCCGACGGCTATTTCGAGGCGTACGACCTCTTCAAAAAAGCAGGCATTGACAAACCCGAATATCTGCAGACCGCTTTTGACGTCTGTGACTTCGCCATGGAAAACCAGTCGGAAGACGGTTCGTTCGCGAAGAGCTGGGATTACAAGGGCGATCTGGTGTCGAAAGACGGAACGATCGGCTGCTTCCTCATTCTGCCTCTCGTCGAAGCCTACAAGCGCTCGAAAGATAAGAAATACCTGGATTCTGCGGTCCGCGCCTTTGATTTCTATTATCAGGGCCTCGTCGATCAGGGCTTCACGACGGCCGGCGCACTCGACACCTATTCGATCGACAAGGAATCCGCGAGCCCGCTGCTCCGGAATGCGCTCCGGCTTTACGACGTGACGGGAGACGAAAAATACGTCGCCGCCGGCGAAAAGATCGGCTGGTATCTCTGCACCTGGATGATGCACTTCACCGTGAATTATCCGGAAAATTGCCTGATCTCGAAGATCGGCTTCGACACCTTCGGCTCCACCTCGGTCTCCACGCCGCACCAGGCGCTCGACCATTATGCGCTCCGCGACGTATTGTCCTTCTTACGGCTTTCCGAACTCACCGGAAACGTTCAGTGGAAAGAGCGCGCGAAGGCTTTCTGGTGCAATGCTTCTCAGGGCATTTCCGACGGCACGCTCTACGTCAATCAGCGGCTTCGTCCCGCCGGCGCGCAGGATGAAGCAGTCTTCCACACCCGGTGGGGACGCCGCGTGTCGCCCGCGTTCGGTCTTTCGCAGTGGCTGCCGGCCTGGCCGGTCGCTTTCCGTATGGAGAACCTGCGCTGGCACGAGGACTGGAGCTTCTTCGACGAGGGACTCACAAAGATCGAAGGCAGCCTCGCTGACAAGGCCACGCCCGGCAATTGCATTGCAGATATGACGAAATAAAATAAGAATCAGTATCACTACATATTCCTTTAGGAGGTCCAATATGAAGTATTTCCCGCAACCCGCCTATCCGGACATGATGCCGGTAGACATTTCCTTCGTTTTTGAAGACGAGAAGCCCGCAGGCAAGCACGGTTTCCTGAAAGTCAATGCCGCCAACCCGAACGAGTTCTGCTTCGAAGACGGCACGCCCGCACGGTTCTGGGGCGTGAACTTCAACGGCGGCGCGAACTTCCCGCCGCACGACTACGCCGAAAAGGTCGCGTCGAGGCTTGCCCAGACCGGATGCAACATTGTCCGCTTCCATCAGCTCGACGCCGAATGGGATACGCCGAACATCTACTCCTACAGCAAAGGCCGCCGCGTCACGACGACGCGGAAGCTGGACCCGAAGAGTCTGGATCATCTCGACTATCTCATCTATTCCCTGAAGCAGGAAGGCATCTACGTCTACTTCGACATGATGACTTACCGGAAATTCAAATCCGGCGATGGCGTGCCGCACGCCGAAGAGCTGAGTGATTCCGCGAAGCCGTACAGCGTCGTGGACCGGAAGCTCATTGACCTGCAGAAGGAATTCGCGGATCAGATCTGGAACCACGTGAACCCGTACACGAAACTCGCGTATAAGGACGACCCGGTCATCGTCATGACCGAGATCACGAACGAGTGCGACATCTTCACGATCAAGGGCTGGGTGAACAGCGGAAGCCCCTATTACAATCAGGAACTCCGCGAGATCATGCAGAAATGGATGGATGAGAACGGGTACGAATTTGATTGCCTGAACGGTGACATTTTCACGAACGATTCGCCGGTCGTGGATTGCAAACTTGCGTTGACCCGCGCGTATTTCAAGGAAATGCGCGATCACATGAAGGCGATCGGCGTGAAGATCCCGATCACCGGCACGAACTGGCTGCACGTCTCGCCGGCGCTCACCGAGTCCGAGGACGAAATGGACTTCGCGGACAGCCACCTCTACTATTACGACTGGCGCTGGGGCGAGGAAGACAAGTTCTGCGCGAATGACCAGATCAACGGCCATGCGCAGACGATCCAGCGGCTCGCGATCACGCGTCTCCAGAACCGTCCGTTCTTCGTTTCCGAGTGGGATATGCCCTGGCCGAACTGCTACCGCGCCGAAGGTCCAATCTTCTTCGCGGCAATGAGTGCCCTGCAGGGCTGGTCCGGCTGCGCGATCCACACCTACGCCTACGGCACGCGGCTCGATAAGATGGACATCCTCGGCAAGGAGATCTCCTCTTCCACGATCGCCGGCATCCCGTACCGCGAAGGCATCTTCTCGGTCTGGAACGATCCCGCGAAGTTCGGTCTCTTCTATCATTCCGCGCTGATCGTACGCCGGGCGGACATCTCCCCCGCGAAGAAATGCGTCGGCATCCGGCAGCCGTCAATGAAGGACGTGCATTACGAGGCCAGCATTGACATCATGGAACAGCACCGGCTTTCCATCGTCCCGGCGGGCGAGGACGGTGCAGGCTGCGACGAGATCGTTTCCGGCGATCAGAAGTATCCGCGGGAAGATCCGAACGTCTTCATGTCCGACAACGGCCAGGTCTGGCGGAATCTCGCAAATAAGGTCGGCGGAATCGACACGCCGAGAACGAAGATCATTTACGGACGGCTTTCCGCCGGCAGAAACGGCGCGACGAGCGCCTGCGCGGGCACGGAAGTGGACGGCATGATCGTCAAAGGAAAATCGGACTTCGCGGTCATTGCCCTGTCGTCCCTGACCGACGAGCCGATCGAAAAGTCCGATAACATGCTGCTTTCGACGATCGGCCGCGTGCACAACACCGACCAGGTCTTCGACGGCGACCGAATGGTGAGCTACGGCCGTGCGCCGATTGAGGCGGAAGTGATCTCTGCGGAGATCACGATCCGGACCGAGCGGACCGACCTGAAAGTCTGGGGCGTCAACGCGGAAGGCTACTACGTCGGCTGCCTGCCGGTGAAATTTGAGGACGGCCAGATGACCTTCAAGGTCGGCGAAAAGTGGCCGGCCTGCTACTACCTCATCGTGGCGGAATAATACAGCTTAAGGATCGGCGGATCATTGATCGCCGCACAAAAAATCAGCCTCCGGCGAACCTTTTGCGTTCGACCGAAGGCTGATTTCTTTTTGCCCTGTCTTATGCTTCCGTGAACAGCGCCGTGGAGTAATACCGGTCGCCGCTGTCCGGGAGCAATGCCACGATGGTCTTTCCCTTGTATTCCGGCTGTTTGGCGAGCGTGATCGCCGCATACAGTGCTGCGCCGGAAGAGATTCCTACCGAGACGCCTTCCTTCTTTGCAAGGTACTTGGACGTGGCAAAAGCGTCTTCGTTTTTCACCGGGAAGATCTCATCATAGATCGCCGTATTCAAAACGTCGGGGACAAAGCCCGCGCCGATGCCCTGGATCTTATGCGCTCCCGCGTGTCCTTCGGAAAGCACCGGGGAATCCGACGGTTCCACCGCCACGATCTTCACGGAAGGTTTCTGACTCTTTAAGAATTCGCCGACCCCTGTCACGGTGCCGCCGGTTCCGACACCCGCGATGAAAACGTCCACCGCGCCGTCCGTGTCGTTCCAGATTTCCGGTCCGGTGGTCGCCTTGTGGATCGCCGGATTCGCCGGGTTGACGAATTGCCCCGGAATGAAGCTGTTCGGGATCTCCTTCGCAAGTTCGTCCGCTTTGGCGATGGCCCCCTTCATACCTTTCGCGCCCTCGGTGAGCACGAGTTCCGCGCCGTAGGCCTTCAGAATGTTGCGGCGCTCGACGCTCATGGTCTCCGGCATGGTCAGGATGATCCGGTAGCCTTTGGCCGCCGCGATGGCCGCGAGACCGATCCCCGTATTGCCGCTCGTCGGCTCAATGATGACGCTGCCCTCATGCAGCAGTCCTTTTTCTTCTGCATCCTCGATCATTGCCTTGGCAATGCGATCCTTCACGCTGCCGGCCGGATTGAAGTATTCCAGTTTCACCAGAACCGTAGCTTCCAGCCCCAGATCCTTTTCCACGTTTGTGACCTCGACCAGCGGCGTATTGCCGATCAAACCGAGCGTTCCCTGATAAATCTTAGACATGATTTGTTCCTCCTTTTTTAGACTGCCGCAAACCCGTTTTCAAGGTCTGCAATGATATCGTCGATGTGTTCTGTGCCAATGGAAAGCCGAATGGTATTCGGATAAATTCCCTGATCCGCCAGCTCTTCCGTGGAAAGCTGTGAGTGCGTCGTCGTGGCCGGATGGATCACGAGACTCTTCACGTCGGCCACGTTCGCTAACAGCGAAAAGATCTTCAGGTGGTCAATGAACCGCCACGCCTCTTCCTGTCCGCCCTTGATGTCAAAGGTGAAGATGGACGCTCCGCCCTTCGGGAAATAGCGTTCGTACAGCGCGTGGTCCGGATGGTCCGGAAGCGACGGGTGATTGACCCGCTCCACCAGAGGATGATTGGCGAGGAATTCCACTACTTTCTTGGTGTTCTCCGCATGCCGGTCCAGACGGAGCGAAAGCGTCTCCACTCCCTGCAGGAGCAGGAAGGCATTGAACGGGGAAATGCAGGCTCCGGTGTCGCGGAGCAAAATCGCCCGAATGTACGTCACGAAGGCGGCGGGGCCGACGGCGTCGTAGAAGGAAACGCCGTGATAACTCGGATTCGGCGCCGCGATGTTCGGATACTTCCCACTATCGCTCCAGTTGAACTTGCCTGCCTCCACGATGATGCCGCCCATCGTCGTCCCGTGGCCGCCGATGAATTTGGTGGCGGAGTGTACCACGATGTCGGCGCCGTGCTCGATCGGCCGGATGAGATACGGCGTTCCGAAGGTATTGTCCACCACGACCGGGATCCCGTGCCGATGCGCGATCTCAGAGATCGCGTCAATGTCCGGAATGTCGCTGTTCGGATTGCCGAGCGTCTCCAGATACACCGCTCTCGTGTTTTCCTTGATCGCTTCTTCCAGTTCCTTCAGATCGTGCGCGTTCACGAAAGTCGCTTCGATCCCGTACTGCGGGAGGGTGTGGGAAAGCAGGTTGTAACTGCCGCCGTAAATGGTCTTCTGCGCCACGATGTGTCCGCCATTGGCCGCCAATGCCTGGATCGTATAGGTGATGGCGGCGGCTCCGGAAGCCAGAGCCAGCGCTGCGGTGCCGCCCTCCAGGGCAGCGAGTCTTTTTTCCAGGACCTCCTGTGTGGAATTGGTCAATCTGCCGTAGATATTGCCCGCGTCCGCGAGGCCGAAGCGGTCGGCGGCGTGTTGGCTGTTACGAAACACATAGGAAGTCGTCTGATAAATCGGAACGGCGCGGGCGTCGGTCGCCGGGTCGGGCTGTTCCTGTCCCACGTGCAGTTGCAGGGTTTCAAATTTGTAATTACTCATGATGCAAGTCTCCTTTGCTGAACTTGTTTGCAGCGTCTGAACGCCCCGGTCCGGGTAGAAAATTGCCCGGAAATTCTGAAAACAAACTCCCGGGCAACTGGCGATCGAACTGTGAGCTTACGTATCAGTTTCGACTTATAAGGGGGCGGACGCAATCAAAAACGACCGTCCCGGCCATCATACATGCCCGGGAGTGCTGCATTCGACAACACATCTTTTCATTCTGTCTCTTCACTTGTGCCAAGGTCATTGCGTTCGCCTCCTTCCTTACAGGATGGTCATACTATATCATCATTTACCTACTATGTCAATAGGTTTTTTCAAATTTCTTTTCCTGTCCTTTTCTGATAATCTTCCAATGCGGCCTGAATCGCCTCTTCCGCCAATACGCTGCAATGCATTTTGTAATCCGGAAGGCCGTCCAACGCCTCCGCGACCGCCTTGTTCGTCAACTCCTTCACTTCACTGAGAGGCTTCCCCTTGATCAGTTCCGTCGCCATCGAGCTGGACGCAATGGCGCTGCCGCAGCCGAAGGTTTCAAACTTCACGTCCTGCACGATGCCGTCCTCGATCTTCAGGTACATCTTCATGATGTCGCCGCACTTCGCGTTTCCGACTTCTCCGATCCCGTTGGCGTCTTCGATCACGCCGACGTTCCGCGGGTTGCGGAAGTGATCCATCACTTTTTCACTGTATAATGCCATGGTCTGATCCTCCTTACAAAATAAACGGTTTTTTGCCGGCCATGAGGTCTCTCCAGACCGGAGAAAAGCCACGTAAATATTCCACAACTTCACTGACCGACCGAATGATATAGTCCGCTTCTTGTTCCGTAATGTCCTCGCCGATGCTGAGCCGGAGCGAGCCGTGCGCCACGTCGTGAACTCTTCCGATCGCCAGCAGTACGTGGCTCGGGTCCAGCGACCCGGAGGTGCAGGCGCTGCCGGAAGACGCCGCAATGCCTTTGTCGTCCAGAAGCAGCAGCAATGACTCTCCCTCGATCCCCTCAAAGCAGAAGTTCACGTTTCCGGGCAGTCTTCGCACCGGATCCCCGTTCAGTGCAGAATGCGGGATCTCACTCAAGCCCGCGATCAGACGGTCTCTCATCTTCGTAAGATGCGCTGCGTTTTGGCCCATTTCTGCGACCGCTTCCTTGAGCGCCGTCGCCATTGCCGCGATCCCCGGGACGTTTTCGGTCCCCGCGCGTTTTCCCCGCTCCTGCGCGCCGCCCTCGATCAGGTTGGTCAGCCTTATGCCCTTCTTCGCGTAGAGAAAACCGACGCCTTTCGGCCCGTGGAACTTGTGCGCCGACGCCGAAAGCAGGTCAATGCACTCCTCTTCGACGTTGACGGGGACGTGCCCGATCGCCTGAACGGCGTCCGTATGAAACAGCACGCCTTTTCTCCGGCAGATCTCGCCGATTTCCCGGATCGGCTGGATCGTGCCGATCTCGTTGTTCGCGTACATGATTGTCACCAGGCAGGTGTCCTCCCGGATGGCCGCCTCAACTTCCGCAGGAACGACCAGGCCGTTTTCATGCACGTTGAGAAGGGTGACTTCAAATCCCTCCTTTTTCAAAGCTTCCAATGTATGCAGCACCGCATGGTGCTCAAAGGCGGAGGAGATGATGTGCGTCTTTCCGTTCTTCTTTCCGATCGTTGCGGCGGAGCGGATGGCCTGATTGTCCGCTTCGCTCCCGCCTGACGTAAAGATGATTTCTCTCGGAGATGCGCCGATCAGGGAAGCAACGTCCTCTCTCGCCTTTTCCAGCACTTCTTTCGCCTTCTGGCCGTGCAGATACAGGCTCGACGGATTTCCCCACGTTTCATTCAGGAGAGAAGTCATCGTCTGAATGGCTGCGCTGCTCATCTTTGTAGTTGCCGCATTGTCCGCGTAAATCATGATTCAAAAATCCTTTCTTCTGATTCCGACAATAATATACGCCTATTTACCTATCGTGTCAATAGGTAAATGTAATCTTTTTCTTGATTTACCTATTTACCTACTGTATAATAACGTTATGACGGTTGAACGCCTTGGACCCCTGCGGTTTCCGTGCGGGGAAATGGTTCTCGGGCTGGGAGGAGCACTATGATTTCAACGAGAGGCAGATATGCGATCCGCGTAATGATCGACCTGGCCGAACACAGCGACGGCAATTACGTTCCGCTGAAGGACATTGCCGCGCGGCAGGAGATTTCAAAGAAGTATTTGGAGATCATCGTAAAAGAGATGGTGAACGGCGGCCTGATCTCCGGCGCGAGCGGGAAGGGCGGCGGCTACAAACTCTGCCGGAAACCGGAGGAATACTCCGTCGGCGAGATCCTGGAATTGATGGAAGGGTCATTGGCCACGGTGGCCTGTCTGGAGCACGGCGCGATCCCCTGCCCGAGGGCTTCGGTCTGCCAGTCGCTTCCCTTGTGGGCGGAATACGATCAGATGACTCACGATTTCTTTTTCGGAAAACACCTGAGCGACCTCATCAAAAAAGACGGCAGCCGTTGACTGCCGTCCTTTGTTTTACTCCGCTTTTTTCGTTGATCAGCAAATGCGAAGCACGACTTTGCCGACGTTTTCCGAGCGCTGCAATACGGCATGTGCTTCCGCCGCTTTTTCGATCGGAATGACCCGGTCAATGGGCGGCCGGATCGCGCCGGATTCGATCTTCGGCCAGACGACTTTCACGAGTTCGGAAAGCAGTTCGGCCTTGTATTCCGGCGTGCGGTTCCGGAGCATGCTGCCGACGAGGTGCAACCCCCGGGTCAGCAGTGCGCGAAGCGGCACCGTCGTTTCGGTGCCGGCCAACGTCGAGATCACGACCCAATAGCCGCCGCGCGCCATATACGGCAGGCACTGTCCGATGAGTTCGCCGGAAAGACAGTCCATCGCGACCGCGACCGGCGTCCCGTTCCTCTCTTCTTCGGCGAGCGCCGCCGCCACGTCTTCCGTTTTTGAATTCAGGATCCGGTCCGCCCCGAGCGGCCGGACCTTTTCTTTCGCTTCATCGGAGCGGACCGTCGTGATCACGCGCGCGCCGAACGCCTTCGCCATCGGGATCGCAAACGACGCGAGCCCGCTTTTCCCGGCCGGGATGAACACGGTCTGCCCCGCCCGGAGGTGCCCCTCCCGGAACAGATTGAGATACGACGTCGCGCACGCCTCCGGCAATGCCGCCGCCTCCTCCATCGACAGTCCCTCCGGCACCGGCATCAGATGGTCGTGCCGGACCGCCGCGTATTCCGCATACCCGCCGCCGCCGAGCAGGGCGCAGACCCGGTCGCCGGTTTTCCATTCATTGACCTCGGCCCCGGTTTCGACGACCTCTCCGGCGATCTCCAGTCCCATCCATTCGGGACAGCCGGCCGGCGGCGGATACTTCCCTTCCCGCTGCAAAAGGTCCGCCCGGTTCACACCGGCGGCATGCACTTTCACCAACACTTCATTGTCCCGGATCACCGGCATCGGCACCTCGCTCCAGACGAGGTCTTTCGCTTCATTCACCAGAGTCGCTTTCATACGTTCTCTCCCCGCGCGGCCAGATATTCGTCCATTCTTTGCCCGATCCCGTCCTCCGGGATGACCGCATCCAAGGGCAATGCGTCGAACATTTCCTTCAGGGCCTGCCTCATCGGCTTCATGTTTTCCTGCTTCAAGCCGGTAACGGAAAGCACCTTGCTGTTGTCGGTGATCCGGTCAAACATCCGGGCATACTCCAGCTGCCATCTCGCGCCGGGTTTCGTCTCGATTTCCGGCTGAATGATCCGAAGATAATCTTCCTTGTCCACCCAGACCGGCTCGAGCCCGCAGAATTCATGATACCAGTCCGTGATCTCGCCCCAGGTGCGGTGTTCCGCCGAGCAGACGCTGAACGCTTCCCGTTTCGCTTTCTCATTGAACAACAATTTTGCGATCTCTAACGACACGTCGCCGGCCCAACTGAGCGTCGCCGGCTTTTCTTTCGCCTGGATCGGCAATACCGTCTTCTTTCCGCGCCGCGCTCTGCCGATCGTGTTCGGTTCTTCCAGCGTCACCAGTTTGAAGCACCGCCTCGACAGGATCGTGGCGGGCCGCACGATGGTCCAGTTGTCTCTCTCGGAAAAGGCGAGCAGGTTCTCCGCTTTCGCCTTGTGAATGCAGTAATCGTTGGAAGCGAGCAATGCCTTGTCCGTGGAAACGTCGAGAAGTCGCGGCGAGGACTCGCGGACCGGGATCTCCTCATTCGCGTAAACGCGGCAGGAGGAAAGGAAAATGTAGTGATCCGTGTGATCGAGGAAGAGCGGCATGACGTCCCGGAACGGATACTTGCCGTAGCTCATGAAATTCACGATCCCGTCGAAGTTCTGCTCAACGAGCGGCACCAGGAAGGAGGGGTCGTGGGCATTGCCCTTCAGACACTCCATCCGGTCGGACAGCGGTTTTTCGTCGTCCAACGACACCGCCGTCACGCGATACCCCATCTCCAAAAGATACGGCACCAGATAACTTCCCATGGCTCCGGTCGAGCCAAGCACCAATACGCGTTCGTTCATTCCTGCTCTCCTCTCTGTCCCTCCGCTGCCGGCGGTGTTCCTGTCGTTTCTTACCCTTTACAGAATCTCGGCTGATGCGCGGATCCCGCCGACCATTTCTGCCAGGACTTCCTGCACGGCGTAGTCGTGGGCATAGGTATAGGGGTTCTCTTTCGTCCCCTGAATGTATTCGTAAAACTCCTTCAGCATCAGCTCGTAGCGGCGGCCGTTCGGCTCTACCGGCACCGTGATGCGGTGGTTCTGGAAGGGATTGGTCGCGATCGTCAAATCGGACCAGGTCAGGACCGGCGGTTCCATCGGCCAGATCTCAGCCGTTCCGAGACTGCCGGAAACCGAGAACTGACGGCGGGTATGACCGTCCACTTCCACCGAGGAAACGAAGACGCGCGCCAATGAATTCCCGTACTCCAGCACCGAGAGGTTGTTGTCGGGAATGTCGATCCCGCCCTTCCCGGTATGCTTTAAGAACGACGTGACCTTGTCCGGCTTTCCCATGAGGTAGACGATGAGGTCCACCATGTGCGAGCCGAGGATGTACTGGATCCCGCCGTTGTAATGGCCGAGCCAGCGACGGAATTCCTCGTCGTGACAGGTGCTCATCTCCGCATTGATCGAATAGATCTCGCCGAGCCGGCCCTGCTTCACCCAGTCGAGCACCATCAGCACCGCCGGATTGTAGCGGTACATATAGCCCATCTGCACCACGAGGTGCTTCTTCTCGGCGACGTCAAGCATTGCCTTGAACTCTTCGAGCGTCCCGCTCGCCGGTTTGTCCATGTGGATGTGCTTGCCGGCGTCCACGCATTTCTTCGCTGCCGACGTCAGGTTCCAGACGTCCTTTTCGACGAGGATCGCGTCACTCTTCTCAATGACTTCGTCCTCCGTCAGACGCGGTATTCCCTGATACACTTCAAGTCCGCCGCGCTTTTCGATCCACTCCTCGTTCTCCTCGGAATAGCCGATCACTTCGAAAAGTTCCGGAAGGCGCCGCACGGTCTTCATTTTCTCGGAGCCGTGGTTGTGCCCGATGCCGATCTGTCCGATCTTGATCATGTCTCGTCCCTCCAATCAAATACCGTTCCCATCGGGAATTCCGGGTCCTCGCACAATTGCCGGTAGATCTCCGGCGCCTCTTCCGGTTTGATGACCCGGGAAAGTATCGGCCGCGTTTCGATCCGCCCGGCGGAAAGGAGCTTCAGGATCGCCTTGCAGTCGTCCTGATGCGTCCAGTTGCCCGGCGCGGACTCAAGCCGGCGTCTCGGCAGGAAATTGTGCGCGCCGATCAGCGTAATGCCCGGGCGGTGGACCTCCGTATAAAAGTCAATGGCGCAGTCGGATACCCGCGTGCAGCCAAGGAGCGCGATCCGTCCGCGAAGCGCCATGCAGGATAAGGCCTGCTTCAATGCCGCCGAAATGCCGGTCACTTCAACGCAGACATTGACGCCTTTCCCGCCGGTCAACGCCTTCACCTGTTCCTTGAAATCCGGTGAAAGCGGGTCGAGCGCCGCATCCGCGCCGAGCCGGAGCGCAAGTTCCCGCCGTTTCGGGTTCGGATCCGCTGCGATCACGGGGCAGGCGCCGGACAGGCGGCAGAATTCCACGGCGAAGATGCCGAGGAGTCCTAATCCCATCACCATTGCGGATTCTCCGACCTCGAGCGCGAGTTTCCGGACGCCCCCGAGTCCCATTGACGCCATGATGACAAAGAGCGCATCCAAAGAATCGATCGATTCGTCCTCGACCTTGGTCACGTTCTTTTCGGGAACGGTATTGACGGCCGCATGAATGCCGTGATACACGAGCACGCGGTCGCCCGGTTTCACGCTCTCAACGCCCTCTCCGATCTCGGTCACATATCCGACGCCGCAGTATCCGAGGAATTTCGGAAAATCTTTATAAAAACAGAGATTCGCTTTCTCCGTCCCGCCGCTCACCACGGTGTACTCCGTCCGGATGCGCACCTGTCCGGCTTGCAGTTCCGGCACTTCCTTTTCGATGAGTTCCGCCGTTTTCGGCGCGGTAAATGCAATGGCTTTCGTCTTCATGATCGTAACCCTCCAAATACAGTATAACACGAGAACGGGAAAATAGACTCAAAAATTAAGAAATAATCAGATCATTATCGAAGGATTGAACCTTTCATACGCAATTCTCCTCGCCTCATGAATATACTCCTCTGAGATGTCATTGCGAAACGTCAGCATATCACTCTCGATTACAAACACCTCGGAGAAACACGGTTCTTCTTGAACCAGTTTAACCAAGTCTTTACACCATTGATGTTGCATATTTAATGACATTGCCCGGTGCTGAATCGTCCGCCCTTGCTCAATCCATATCTCGCGTTTTCTTTCGAGTTTAAGCCATGATAGCACATCAATCACGATTACGTTCAAATTCTCTCGTTCAATTTTTACATTGCCCAACAAAATAGTGACATCGAACGTTTCCAAGAATAACAACAGTTTTTCAGCAATATTCATTTTATCTCCCTCCTATTTATAGTTATTCCAGACATGAACTACAATTTCATCTTCATTGTTAAATTCAATTCTCAGTCCGGATGCTTTTTGAAAGTGGTGTTCGGCCGCAAATGCTCTTATTTCTTTTGTTATCGTGTCTAGAGAGTCATTCTTCGATAAAAAGCCACTAATATAATCCATCACATGCATTCCTTCGTGAACGGTATCGCTAAATATTGAGACCGAATTTCTTCTCAGATAGATGTGGTCTTTAATGGAATATGCGATTACATCGTTACCAACACCAAAGGCATGTTCAAATAATTCATCTCCCAAGATGTTGACTTTTATTATAACACGCTTCTTCCTTGGCTGTGCCCTTAAATTCAAACGTTAACTACATTGGCTTCTCTTTCGCTTTGTTTCTCGCTTTCTTTGTTCTGTTTTTTACGTTTCTTTTGCGCTCCTCCTATTATCGATTGATTTTTCAAGACGTCCTATGATACAATGGCTTTGCGGAGGCGCCGGTTTTCTGAATTCATCCGGCGAGTCAACTTAATGAAATCTTTCCTTCGAATCATGCTTCTGAGCACACTTCTTACTGCTGCGGCAGTGTTTTCCGCCTGCGGCAATGATCCCGCGCCTTCCGTTACACCGTCTTCCGGCGAGGTCACCGCGATTCCCACCGAGACGTCTTCGGAAGAAGCGACTCTGCCCGAGCCTGCCCCGTCCTTCACGGCCGTCGATCTTTCCGGCAATGAAGTGACCGACGCGATCTTCTCCGGCCACAAACTGACCATGGTCAACATCTGGGGCACGTTTTGCGGTCCCTGTATCCGGGAAATGCCGGAACTCGGAAAACTCTCCGCGGAATACGCGGACAAGGGCGTGCAGATCATCGGCATCATCTGCGATTCCGCCGATTACGCCTATCATCCGGTCGATTCCGTTCTCACAAGCGCGCAAAGCATCATCATGCAGACCGGCGCGAATTACCGGCACCTCGTTCTTTCGGAATCCCTGTCAGCCCGCTTCATGCAGGGCGTCACGGCTGTCCCGACCACGTTTTTCGTCGATGAAACCGGAGAAACCATCGGAGAGGCCGTCATCGGATCCCGCTCTTACGAGCAATGGAAAGCCGTTTTCGAGAAACTGCTTTCGGAGGCGGAGTGATGAAGCGCCGTCTGATCCCGTTTTTCATCGCGGCAGGGTTGCTGCTCACCGGCATTGCCTTCATCGTGATCGGCGTGACCCGTGGCGAGGCGCTCACGGTTTTCCAGAAGGCGATCCGGATCTGCCTCGAATGCATCGGCATCGGATGACAGATCCCCGCCTGATTCATTTTTTATGAAAGAAAACTCCAGCTCCAAACAAGTGAAAAAGGACTCCCCCGCGTCCCGTCTCAAGCGCTCCCAGAGGATCCGGCTCATTATTCAGGCCTGCTTCGCCGCGCTGACGAACGGGTATCTCCGCGGGTTCGTGAAGCACGAGATCTATCAGGGCGTCACGAAGTACATTTGCGTTCCGGGCATGAACTGCTACTCCTGCCCCGGTGCGCTCGGCGCCTGTCCGATCGGGTCATTGCAGGCCGTTCTCAATAGCCGCGATTACAAGATGGCGTTCTACGTCATCGGCTTTCTCATGGTCGTCGGCAGTCTCGGCGGCCGTTTCGTCTGCGGTTTCTTATGCCCCTTCGGACTCATTCAGGACCTGATCCACAAGATCCCCTTCTTTAAAAAACTGAAGAGACTGCCGGGGGAAAAGATCCTCCGCAGTCTCCGTTTCGTGTTTCTCATTGTTTTCGTTTTGATCCTGCCGCTCGCCGTCAAGGACCTCACGGGGCTCGGCGATCCCTGGTTCTGCAAGTACGTCTGCCCGGTCGGCACGCTCGAAGGCGGGATCCCGCTCGTTCTCTTCGGCAACGGCTTCCGGGAGGCTGCCGGCTTCCTCTTCTCCTGGAAGGTGGGCCTGCTCGTACTGTGTCTGTTATTGTCTTTGCTTCTGTGGCGTCCTTTCTGCCGTTATCTCTGCCCGCTCGGGGCGGTCTACGGCCTGTTCAATAAATTCGCCTTCTTCCGCTACACCGTCGACGAAACCAAATGCACGAAATGCGGCGCCTGCGAGAAGGTCTGCGGCCTCGGCATCCCGGTGTACGAAAAACCGAACAGCATCGACTGCGTCCGCTGCGGGAAATGCGTGAACGTCTGCCCGACGAAAGCGATCCGGTCAGGCTTGGTCCTGCCGTTTACAAACCGCAAAAGCGTTTCAGACACGGATCAGAATTGATCCATCCTCCTCATACGTGACGGCTTCGCAGTCCATCGTCATCGAATCCAAGAACTCCACGTACTCCTGTTTGGAAGCAAACCAATACCTGTGAATTTCGCCTTGCTTTTTCCGTAGGAATCTCCTATAATGTAAATACCGTAATAAAATAACACGGAGGTGCCCTGACATGGTTTCATTAATTACCGGTGAAAAAGGCAAGGGAAAAACGAAGTATCTTCTCGACATGGCCAATTCTGCAGTGAACACTGCCGCCGGAAACATCGTATACATCGATAAGAATAACAAACACATGTATGAACTGAACCGGAAGGTCCGTCTGATCGACGCGTCCCGGTTCCCGTTGAAGAGCGGCGATGAATTCATCGGGTTCATCTGCGGCATTGCCTCGCAGGATCACGATCTGGAGAAGATCTTCCTGGACAGTTTCTTGAAGAACGCCCGGCTCACGGACGACAATGCCGGCATTAAAGAATACATCGATCAGCTGGAAGAAATCAGCAAGCTCTGCAGCGTGGATTTCATTCTCAGCGTTTCGAAGAATAAAGAGGATTTGGATCCGGCGCTTTACGATAAGATCATCATTTCCTTATGAGCATATCGTGACTAGAATGAAAAACCCTGTCCCGAGGGGCGGGTTTTTTCATTTTCTCACTTTTAGCGGCAATGCCCGGGAGGCCGCATCTTGCTGAAGCAGCTTTATTGAACTCCTGAATATCACTTCTCCGGTCGCGCTCACGATCACCCGGGAGGAACTCAAAAAGTACAAGTCTCACAAGGAGATCATTGAGGCGCTGAACACGCTCGATTACGTAAGTTACGCGGAGGAGATACAGTAAGCGAACCTCAGGGTTCTACGGTAATCGCCAGAACCATTTTTTTCTCACCGATCCGTCTTTTCAATGAGTATCTGAAACGCCGGGTAGTCCGTCACGCCGCTTTTTCCTCTGAAGAGCGACTGCACCGGCGCGTAAAGGCCGACGGTCCGAAGTGCGAGACCGCTCGCAATGCTGCCGTCAAACAAGGCTTTCTGTCTGTTGTCCAGCTTCTCCGAATCCGCCGGGTCCACCAGAGAGATCCGGTAATTCCACTCATCCTTCAACCCCTGTACCCGGAAATGTTCGCTGAGCGGACAGGGCCGGACGGCGTGGTAGACGACGTTTACGAGTGCGCGGCTTCCGTCTTTCGCGGCCTGCTCCCAGACCGTGCAGGAGTCGGACGTCGGCGGCACCAGGCGGTAATAGTCCCCGTTCTGCAACAGGTCGTATAGCGCCTTGAACGTGTCGATCTCGGCACGCATTTCCGCGATTTCCTCTTCCTCCAGTTTCGTCGGATCCAATTCATAGCCGAACGTGCCGCTCATTGCCACCGTGGACCGCGTCTTCATTGACGTGCTCCGTCCGGTCTGGTGATTCGGCACGGCGGACACGTGCGCGCCCATGGTCTTTACAGGGTAGATCATCGACGTCCCGTATTGGATGAACAGCCGCTCGATCGCATCGGTGTCGTCGCTGGTCCAGATCTGCGGCGTGTAACACAGCATTCCCGCGTCGAAGCGCGCGCCGCCTGAGGAACAGCCCTCGATGAGGAGTTCCGGGAATTCCGTACGAAGCGCTTCCATGATCCGGTACGTCCCGAGCATGAACCGGTGCGTCATTTCGCCCTGCCGGTCCGCCGGCAACGAGGCCGTATAGCGGTCAGTCATGCTGCGATTCAAGTCCCACTTGAGATATGCCAGTTTTCCTTCCCGGATCCGGGCCGAAAGCTCGGCAATGAGGTGATCCTGCACCTCCGTCCGGCTGACGTCGAGCAGCAATTCATAGCGCGAGAGGTCCGGCGCTTTCCCCGGTACTTTCACCGCCCAGTCAGGATGGGCGCGGTACAAGTCGCTGTCTTCGGAGATCGTTTCCGGCTCGAACCAGAGCCCGAATTCCAGCCCGGTCTCGCGGATACGGTCGCCGAGTTCCGCCAGCGTGCATCCGAGTTTTGCTTCATTCGGCGTCCAATCGCCGAGTCCGCTGCGGTCGTCGTCGCGTTTTCCGAACCAGCCGTCGTCCAGGACGAACAGTTCCACACCGGCTTTCTTCGCCGCGCGGGCCATTTCGATCAGTTTCTCGCCCGTGAACCGGAAATACGTGCCCTCCCAGTTGTTGATGAGGACCGGCCGGCGCGCCGTCTTCCACTTGCCGCGAATGATGTGCTCATTAATGAAGCGGTGGAACCGGAGGCTGATGCCGGAAATGCCTGTGTCCGAATAAGTCATCATGGCTTCCGGCGTCGTGAACGACCCGTTTTTCTCCAGCTTCCATTCGAAATGATCCGGATGGATGCCGACTAACAGCCGGATGCCGTTGTAGGTATCGCGTTCCGCTTCCAATAAGAAGTCGCCGCTGTAAACGAAGGCAAATCCGTACGCCTCACCGGAGGTTTCCGTCGCCGCGCGGTCCAGTAAAATCGCCGACGGGTTTTCCTGCGCGCTCGAAAGACCGCGGAGCGACCCGACGGAGTTCATTCCATGCCGAAGCTGCAGCCGTTCCGGCACGCGCTCTTTCGCCCAGCGTCCCGGGAAGGTAATGAGATCGAAGTCTCCGTGCGCGAAATCCAGACCGAGCGAAGCCGCCTTTTCAAGATAGAAGGGCTCGTCGCCCTGATTGACGACGCGCATCGCACGGGTGATGACGTCCGCCTCCGCAAACACGCCGTAATACAGCTCGACCGCGATCGGGTACTCGGGATCGGAAAGCCGGATAATGAGCGTTTCTGCGTCACCGGTCTCGTCGTAGGCCGCCGGAAGACCGGGAAGGCCGTACTTGCCTTTCCGCACTTCAAACGATTCGTATTTTAACCGCAGGGTTTCCGTCCCGTTCGCGAACCGGACGCGAAGCGCGGTCGTCCGGAAGTCGCCGCCGCCGAATGCGCTCACTTCCTGCGGGATCGTTTCCAGGGAATATTCACGGTGCTGCATTCCGGTCTCGTAAGGATTGGCGGTATGCCCCCGCGTCCGCATGAAGCAGGCATAGGACAGATCGTCCTCCGCCGTCTTCGTCCCGTAATAGGTATGCCAAAGCGTACCCCATTCGTCCGCCTTCATCTGATACGTCGCGGTTTTCGTCTGCAGTGTGATGATTCTTTCCGCTTCATTGACAAGAATTGCCATGTTCCCTCCGATAAAAAAGCCCATCGCCAAAACCTCGACGGCATTCGCGACGGGCTGTTCGTTTTTTCTTTATTCCCAGATCTTCCAGGGCGCGTTTCCGCTCTCCCAGAGCTCTTCCAATTTCTTTTTCTCGCGCTGCGTGTCCATGCATTGCCAGAAGCCGTCGTGGCGGTAGGCGTCAAGTTCGCCTTCCTCCGAAAGCCGCTGCATCGGGCCTTTCTCGAACACGGTCTCATCCCCGTCCAGGTAGCGGAAAATCGCGGGTTCCATGACCATGAAGCCACCGTTGATCAGCGTCGAATCCGCCTCTTCCTTTTCGCGGAAGTTCTCGACGCGGCCCTCTTCGTCCAGTGCCAGCACGCCCTTCATCTGCGCAATGTTCGCCGCCGTCAGCGTGGCAATGTGCCCGCCCTTCTTGTGGAACTCGAGCAGTTTCGGAATGTCGATATCCGCCACGGCGTCGCCGTAGGTCAGGAAGAACGGCTCATCCCCGATGTATTTCTCGATCCGCTTCACTCTTCCGCCGGTCATCGTGTCATACCCGGTATCCACGATCGTCACCTTCCACGGTTCCACGTGCGAAGAATGCACGGTCGCCGTGTTGTTCTGAAGATCGAAGGTGATGTCGGAATTGTACGTGTAGAAGTTCGCGAAATACTCCTTGATCACATCCTGCTTGTAGCCGGCGCAGATCACGAAATCATTGTACCCGTACGTGGAGTAGATCTTCATGATGTGCCAGAGCATCGGCTTCCGCCCGATCTCGATCATCGGCTTCGGCAGAAGATGACTTTCCTCACTGATCCGGGTCCCGAGTCCGCCCGCTAAAATGACTGTCTTCATTGGGGAATCTCCTTATTGATCATACAGTAAAACATATCCTTGATGGTGGCTGCCCATTCCCGCACCGTCCAGCCGGCGCGCTGGGTGAAACTGCCCGCAGTTTCGGCAATGACGCCTCGAACGTCCAGTCCCTTCGCCTTCGCGATGTACATGGCGCGGTACAGGTGATAGTGCTGCGTCACGACGATCGCGCGCTTCAATCCGAATTCCGTCGACGTCCGGACCATGCTTTCATACGTGGAAAAGCCCTTGTAGTCGATCTCGATCTTCTCTTCCGGGACGTTTTCATTCATGAGGTATTCCGCCATCACGTCCACTTCGCCGTATTCACCGGGCCGGTAATCCCCGGTCACGACGATCTTCTCGACGATGCCCAGCTGATAGAGCTGCAATGCGACGTCCAGACGGTTTTTCAGGATCGGACTCGGCTGCCGGTTTCTCCAGACGCCCGCGCCGAGCACGATGGCTGCGTCGTATTTCCCTTCTTTTGCCGTCTCTTCAACGGCGCTTTCCAGCGTACGGATGCGGTCTTTCGTGCTGAGAATCACGATGAGGCGGCAGACGGCCACGAAGAGCCCCGCGAGCAATATAAGCAGCGCCAGTCCGCCAAAGATCCTGAGCAGCACTTTCTTGAATCCTGTTTTCTTCATATCAGAATGCCTTTTCGCAATGCGAAAGAATAAATCCACTTTTCCTTCACGGGCTTGCCCGTGATCATGGTCAGCGCCTTCTCGTAAAGGTCGATCTGGACCCGGTATTCCTGAACGAGACGCTCCTCGTCCGCGATCCGGTCCGTCTTGTAGTCCACCAATACCAGACCGTCTTTCTCTTCGAAATACAGGTCGATCACACCCTGCACCATGACGAGTTCGTTTTCGTTCCGGATCTTCGATCCCGGAGAGATCTCCGCCGCAGGCCGTCCGACAATGAACTGCTTCTCGCGGAACGCCCGTCCTTTCCGGTGCGCCTCCGTCATTCGCTTTCCGAGCGGAGAATCGAGGAAGCCCTGAATGTCTTCGACGTCTATTTTACCTTCTTCCGCCTCTGAAATCAAGCCCTCTTTCTTTAAGGTAGAAAGCGCTTCCTCCGCGGTTTTTTCGGGATCAATGAGTTCCATGACCCGATGGTACAGGGTCCCGCGCTCCGCCCCGCCGCTCTCGCGGTCGTCCTTGACGTAGGCGTGCTGCCGGAACGGACGCTCGAATTCGGGGGTCATTGCCCGCTTCAGCGCCGAGACCGAGAAGGTCGAATACACTTCGGAAAGGTCGTCAATGTGATAATCAAATCCCAAGAGCTCCCGGAGTTCTTTCGCCGCAAGGGGCAATACGCTCCGCGAAAGTTCCTCCTGCATGACCTCGCGTTTTAAGTACCGGGACTCCGCCTCCTCGACCTCTTCTAACGACAAGTCGGACGGCGTCACCACCTTCGAAAACTTCACGGGGCTGCCGTAGCGGTAAGCGGACAGCAAGAGCTTCAGATAGGATCCCGCCGAAGCCACTTCATTGAACGACAGTTTCTCGCCGCCGCTTCGGAACGTTTCCTCCAGTTCTTCCAGTTTCGTCGTGCTGTTTTTCAATGCACCCGTCAAATACAGTTTCTCTTTTGCGCGGGTCATGGCCACGTAGAACACGCGAAGCTCCTCACCGAGCATTTCGCGATGCATCGAGTCTTTCATAACTTCGCGGTAGAACGTCGTTTTCCGGATGATGCGAAGTTCCGGCTGAACGACCTTCAGTCCGATCCCGAGCTGGCCGTGCTTCAGGATGACCTTTTGCTCGTCCTTTACATTCATATTCTTATCGAGGTTGGAGACGAACACGATCGGGAACTCGAGGCCCTTGCTCGAGTGGATCGTCATGATGCGAACGAGGTTCTCGTTTTCGCCCACGGTCCCGACTTCTCCCTCGTCGCTCCGTTCCCGGTTCCGTTTCAGGTAGCGGATGAAATTGAATACGCCGATCAGGCTCGTCTCCTCGAACTTCGCCGCTTTTTCGACGAGTTCGTTCAAATTCGCGAGCCGCTGGTCGCCGCCCGGCAACGCGTTCACGAAAAGCAGCAGTCCGGTCTCCCGGAACATCGTCCGGAGCAGCATGGAGAGCTTCATTTCACCGGCGAGGATGCGGAACCGTTCCAACGTGGTGAAAAACTGCTTCAGCTTTTCTGCGGCCGCATCGGTTTCGCGGTCCGCGTATTTTTTCAGCACCGCCAGATACGACGCCCTGGTCTTCCGTTTCGTTCCCGCCACCATCCGGGCAAGGTCTTCCGACGTAAGACCGACGATCGGCGAACGAAGCACCGCCGTCAAAGCCACTTCGTCGTGCGGATTGTCAATGACCGTCAGATAATGCACGGCGAACTGCACCTCGAACGTCTCGTAGAAGCCGGCCTTCCGTTTCATGTACGAAGGAATGCCGTAGCTTTCCAGAACGTCCTGCAGTACGTCGCCGTCTTTTAAGGAGCGAAGCAGGATCACGACGTCTTTGTAGGTGGCCTTCCGGACGTGATCGTCGTCGGCCTTGACGTAAATGCCGCTGTCCTCGTCCGTGATGCGTTTGATCTCGGAAGCGATCATGTGCGCTTCCGCAACATCCGGCTCCAGAGAAAGCGTATCGTCCCCGGGATCCACGAGACGGATCACGGTGTCATTGCCGACCGGCAGGTCCGTCTCCGGAAAATGTCCCTTCGGGTTCAGATAGGCTTCTTTCGTGTATTCCACACCGCCCACGTCTTCCCGCATCCATTTCTTGAAGAAGAAATTGACGGCATCCGTGACGCCGGGCCGGCTCCGGAAATTCGCCGCCAGCTCGACCTTTTCCGCTTCGGGAGCGGTCGTCATCGTCGCATACTGCTTGTATTTTTCATTGAACAGGTCCGGATTCGCCTCCCGGAACCGGTAAATGCTCTGCTTGATGTCCCCGACCATGAATACGTTCACGGGTTCGCCGGTCGCGGGATCCCGCCTGGCGAACGAAGTCAGGATCGCCTCCTGGAGTTCATTGCTGTCCTGGTACTCGTCGATCATGATCTCGTCAAAGTCGTCCGTAAGAGACTTCGCGACGTCGGAGGGCGCGCCGTTCTCCGTCAGGACGTCCAGCACGAAATGCTCCTGATCGTTGAAATCCATCATGCGGAGCCTCTTCTTCTCCGCCGCAAATCGCTCCGCGAACGCCTTCGTCAGCCGGATCAGTTCCTCGGCCGCCGGACGGGCGATCCGGAACTCCTCCAGGATCTCCTCTTCCGTCCAGGAAGCCCGCGAAACCAGGGAGGTTACGACGCTCTTGTATGCATCACGGAGCGCCTTGGCCCGCGCATGATCCTCCTTCGTGCACGCGCACTTCTTCGTATGCCGGGGGAGTGAGATGAATTCAAAGCCGATCCGCTGACGGAATTCGTTGTAGTCCTTCGCTTCCGCCGCCGCCCGGATCGATTGAAGTTCCGATTTCGCCATGTCGAGCAAATGCTCCGTCCCGCCGGGTGCAGAAGACATTGCAACGAGCGCTTCCGCATAGGGCTCGGCCCCGGAAAGCCATTTTTTCATGGACTCCAGATAGTCCCGGTTCCACTCGGCGGCCCGAAGTTCCTCCACGGAAGTCAGGCGGTACGGCGCGAGGTATCCTTCCAGCGCCCGTTCCGGCGATACGCTGTTCCGGCTGAACTTATACAAAGAGAGGATCGCGTCCTCGAGGCTGTCGGTCGTCTTCGACGAGCCGAGATAATCCGAAAGAAAACCGATCTTGCTGTCTTCCTTTGCGTATTCCTCCTCGAGCAGCTTTTTCAATTCGTCGCTCTTGATGATCTCGATTTCGTCGTCCCCGGCAAGTCTCGTGCCCGGATCCATGTCAATGACGTGAAAATAGTTCCTGAGGATCCCCGCGCAGAAACTGTCGATCGTCGAAATGTTTGCCTGTTCCATGAGCAGAGTCTGCTTTTTCAGGTGCCGCTTCATGTTCCGGCGTTCTTCCGCACTCCAGTCCGCCGTCCACTCATCGATCTTCGTCAATGCCTTCAGCAATTCCTTCTGCACGCGCTCCCGCATTTCCGCCGCAGCGGCGCGGGTGAACGTCACCACGAGAAGGTTCGTGACGTTGATCGGATGGTCGCGGCGCATCAATTTCTGCAGGATCCGTTCCACGAGCACGGCCGTTTTTCCGCTGCCGGCCGCCGCCGAAACGAGTAAGTTCCGCCGGTCGGTTTCTATCGCTCTTTTCTGTTCTTTCGTCCACTCGGGCATGTTTTCTCCTCCGCGTATCAGCTGAGCTGCCTGATCAATTCTCTGTCATCCCGGGCTCTTCGCCGGTGTCTGCCGCTTGGGGCTCCCCGACGATGTCCTCCAGCCCCTTCTCTTCCAGCGGCCGGTATTCGAGCGTTCTGAGCTTCCTGTCCTGACCGCAGACGCCGTAAAAGGCGCAATACTTGCACCCGAACCCGGACCCATACACGTACGGGGACGCCTCGATCGTGCCGGAGGAGATCTTTCTCGCAAGCTCTTCCGCCTTTTTCACGGAGAATTGCCCCAGTTTTTCCAGCTCCTCCTCGGTCAGCGTCTCTCCGGACACCTCGTCGTCTTTCATCTTCAGTCCGGACACCACCACGGATTCCTTGCCGTTTGTCAGCGTTCTGTCGATCTTTCCGACGGCTTCCGGGGTCCCGTTCGTAAGCCCCTTCATGCGAAGCGAACGAAGGAGTTCTCCCTCCACCGTTTCCTTTGTCGCATCCGGAATGAGCGGGTCTTCGACCGTATAATAATAGATCCCGGCGGGCACCACTTTCTTTTCCGGGGAACGGAGCTTCTCCCGGTTCAAAGCGACCTGCATGTACAGCAGAAGCTGCAGCTGAAGTCCGTGATAGATTTTCGTGTAATCCAGCGTATGACTTCCTGATTTGTAGTCAATGACCTTGACAAAAACCGATTCTCCGTCTTCCGCCACGTCGATCCGGTCGATCCGGCCGGTCAGCGCGAGCTTCAGTCCTTCTTCCGGAGAAAGCTCAATGAGGTCCTTGTCGACGTCGGTCCGGAACTTGAGCTCGCTCTCCGTCGACGTGAACCCGCCGACGGACCATTGCCGGGACAGGGCCCAGAGCGTCCGCACCATGATCCTGCGGATGCGGTCCGCTAAAAATGCGTTCCGCGCACTGTCGGAGAGGATGGAATTGCCGTATTCCGCAGTCACTTCTTCGACGCTCTGCGTGATCAGTGCTTCCTGCTCCTCGTCCGGGATCTCGGACCACTCGCGGCCGCTCTCACGGACGAGTTCAAAGAACCGTTCAATGCTCTCGTGCGCGATCGTACCGAGGTCGGTCGCCGCCAATTGGTACACGGTCCGCTCCTGGATTTCGAGCCCGTAACTTAAGAAATGCCGGTAGGGGCATTCGGCGAAGGACTCCAGTCGGCTCACGGAGCCGTAGATCACGTCACCGAACAGTTTCTCCGCGACTTCCTTCGGCAGCACTTCCTTCTGATAACGGAAATACAGGCCCGTGTCGATCTGGCGGAGCGCCTCTTTGTAGGCCTCGCTGTCTCTGAACCACTGGTACAGGGCCTTCGCCTTCTCGTCATACTCGAGTTTCCCCAGTGACACTTCCCCGATCCGGTAGGCGCGGAGCGCCCCGGAGAGGGCGTACAGTCCGCTCGTATCGGAGAACACTTCCGGGAAGAACCCCGTCGCGCTGTCTTCCGTTTGATTTTCCGGGAAGGCGCGAAGCAGCGTCCCGACGATCTTCGCAGGGTGCAGCGCCGCGCCGTTGTTTTCGGCGCCCGCATAGGAGAGCACCAGCGCTTCCGTCGGCTCGTTCAGCAACAGATACAGGTAATAGCGGCTGTTGAATGAATTCTCTTCCGCCGTTTCCGCAAGGGGCATGTTCAGTAACTTCAATGCCTCGCGGTCCCGGTCGTTCAAAAGCCCGTTGCCGTCGGGGATCCCCGGCAATTTTCCTTCATTGGCGCCGATCACGAACAATTTCCGGATGTGACCGAGTCTCGTCCGCGTCAGATTGCCGACGATCAGACGGTCCTTCGTCGGCGGCACGAGACCGACCTCCGCCCGGGCGAGGCCGGCATTGACGAGGTCTTCGAACTCCTCCACGGACAATACCAGGTCGCCGATGATCTCTTCCATCCGGTCGAGATACTCTATGACGAATGTCAGTACCGCATCATATTCTTTCCCAATCGGCTCGCCCGTCTCCCGCTCATACGCTTCGGCCGTTTTCTTCAGTGATTTCTCGATCGCATACGCCTCGATCAGCGCCTTCGACGCCTGAATGCGTGTGGCGATCGTCGGTTTTCCGGTCGTCATCCGGTCGTAATATTCGAAAAGCGGCTTCATGACCGCATCTTTGGTCTCGTTGACCGCGCTGAGGCGGAAGTCATTAAAGCCGTTGTACCCGCCTTCCCATGTTTTCATGTATCCGTTCTTCGACCGGAATCCGCGGGCCAGCGCGAAATTCTCCACTTCCGCGATCCGCTCAAAACTTGTGACATGGCCGCCGTGATTCACCACCAGCGGATTCTTCGCGAACGAGAACACCGCGTCGAAGCCGAACCCGCTCCGGCAGACCAGTACGGCGTCCGAAAGAAGGCGGATGACCGGGGAATGATCGAGCGCCTTGTTCGCGTCAATGAAGAAAGGAAGCCCCGCTTCCCGGAGACGCTCTTCCGTCTCCTCCCGGTAGGTCTTCATGTCTCCTGTCACGATCGCGAGATCCCGGAGACGGAGCCCTTCCCTGAGACATTTCTTGATTTCGCGGATGACGAACGTGATTTCCTCCCGGAGCGTCCGCCCGCGAACGATCCGGACGGCGTCCGTCGCCATGGGATATGCATTTCCGGACAGCGAGAACAATTCTTTTTCGAGGAAACGAAGCGCCTCGGGACGCGGATCCTCGCCCTTTACGGTCTCTTCCGTATACTCCTGCCCTGCCCGGATCGCAAGTTCCTTCATTTTCTCCGTCGCGTGGGCGGGCATATAGAACAGATCCTCCGGATCCGGCCGCTCCTCGCCCGTGTAGGTCGTGCCCACGGTCAGGGCGAGCACGACTTCGCGGCAAGAGGAGAGCATTGCCGAGATCACCTCGTACTGCGGCGGCGTGAAGCCGGTAAACCCGTCCATCACGATGGTCGTGTCCGGCGCTGCGGCCCAGCCTCTCAATGCGCGGCTGAGCACGCTCATCCGTTCCTCCACCAGTTCGAACCGCGCGTGCACGAGTCCGAGGAAGTCCTCGAACAGCACCGACAGGTCGTCCAGTTTCCGCTTCAGTTTCCGGTCGCTCAGCAGCGCCGTCTTTTCCTTCAGTATTTCCGGGGTGACGTTGTATTCGGCGAACTCGGAAAACACGGATTTCAGCGCAATCAGCATGCCGATCTTGCCCGCGCACTTCTTCAGTTCCACGAGGCGGTCGCGATTCCTGTTCACTGCCAGCTGCAGGAACAGAAGTTTTCCTTCGTCGTCAATGATGTCCTTGGTTTCGGTCCCGGTTTCCTTGAACACGCGGTGGGCGAGACGCTGGAACGTCAGTACGTCAATGTTCGACAGGGCGTGATCGGGATGCCGGATCACCAGTTCTTCCTGCACGGTCAGGCTTGCCTGTTCCGGGACCAGCATGATGAACTGCCGCTCCGGGTGGGCTTTCGCTTCCCGAATGAGTTCGTCGTATACGCGTTCGGTATGGCCGCTGTGCGGCGCGCCGTAAATCAATCTGAGAGACATTCTGTCAGGTCCTTTCTGTGATCTGCTCTTATGATACGCGATGCAATGGGATCTTTTTGGTTCATCCCGCCTTTTCCCGGGAAGACCGCAACGACCCATAATAAAGTATATCACAATTTGCCGCCTGTTGCCACCGAAACCGCGCATCAGCGTGCGAAGATCTCCGCGTTTTCTTCCGAATGAGAGATGACAAATCCGCCTTTTTATGATATGATGACCCCGGCGGAAGAGAAACCGCCGGGGAGGTTATGATGTACTCTTATAAAACGTTTGGCACTTGCAGTCGTGAAATCATATTCGACATTGACGGGGACGTTATCCGTGAAGTCCACTTCGTCGGAGGCTGCAGCGGAAATACCCAGGGCGTTTCGGTGCTCGTTCAGGGAATGAAAGTCGACGACGCGATCCAGAAACTTCGCGGCATCGACTGCGGCGGCAAGGGAACTTCCTGCCCGGATCAGCTCGCCCGGGCGCTGGAGAAATATAAGGCAATGAAGGCCTGAGGAGGCAGAATGAAGAAAATCGTTCTGACCGGCGGGGGCACTGCCGGTCACGTTACTCCGAACATTGCCCTGTTTCCCGGTCTTAAGGAACGGGGATTCGAGATCCAGTACATCGGATCGTACGACGGCATCGAGAAAAAAATGATCGAGGCCGAAGGGATCCCCTATCTCGGCATCTCTTCGGGGAAATTCCGCCGCAATCTCGATCCGAAAAACATCACCGACGTCCACCGGATCTTCAAGGGCGCGCGGGAAGCGACGAACTTTCTCCGCGAATACAAGCCGGACATCGTCTTTTCCAAGGGCGGCTACGTGGCCGTTCCCGTCGTTCGCGCCGCGAAGTGGCTGCACATTCCCGTCATCATTCACGAATCCGATCTGACGCCGGGCCTGGCCAACAAACTTTGCTTCCGCGCCGCCGATAAGATCTGCTGCAATTTCCCGGAAACCCTCAAGTATCTTCCGAAGGAAAAGTCCGTCCTTTCGGGCAGCCCGATCCGCGCAGAACTGCTTTCCGGCAGCCGCGAAGCGGGGCTTCGTTTCGCCGGTCTCTCCGGTGAAAAGCCGGTGCTCCTCATGATCGGCGGCAGTCTCGGCGCCAAGAAGTTAAATGAAATGCTCCGCGCAGCATTGCCGGAGCTTACGAAAAAATATGACGTGATCCACATCACCGGCAAGGGAAATCTCGACGAAAGCCTTCTTGAAACCGCAGGTTACCGGCAGTTTGAGTTCATCAGCGCAGAACTGAAGGACGTTTTCGCCGCTTCGGACATCGTGTTTTCCCGCGCCGGCGCCAATGCGATCACGGAACTTCTCGCCCTCTGCAAGCCGAATCTTCTCGTGCCGCTGCCGAAGGAATCCAGCCGTGGCGACCAGATATTAAACGCCGCTTCTTTTGAGAAACAGGGATATTCCATGGTGATGGCGCAGGCCGACCTCACGCCGGAGAAGCTGACGGCAGCCCTGAACGATCTTTTTGAAAAGAAAGACTCCTACGTCTCGGCCATGAAAAAAGCAGCCGAGAATTCCGGGGTGAACGTAATTCTCGGCTTGATCGATGAATTGGTGCCGTAAGGGGAGTCAACCGGCGTCTGTTTCCTCTTCTTCCACCAGCCGAAGCCCGGCGGTACTCGTTACCGGCAGGGAGAAGGAGATGGCCTTTGCGGGCGTCTCCAGGCCGGCTTTCTTCATAACGGACTCCATGATCGAGTTCTTCTTCCCGGTCGGGGCGACGATGAACAGCATCTCCCGGCCTGAGGCGAGAGAGAATCCGAGCAGTTTTTCGGCTTCTTTTCTGCCGGAGCCCTGCGCGTGGATCACCGTTCCGCCGCCGGCGCCGCCTTCTTTGGCTGCGTCGATGACCATGCCGCTGTATCCCTGATTGTTGATCACGACGATCAACTCGTGCTTCGTCTCCTTCATTTCGGACACCTCTCCTTTTTCAAACCCCAATCCGTCCGTCAGATACCGGTATTCGCGGATCCCGCCGATGCTGCTGATCGGGATCGTGAACACGATCCCCGTTCCCGGCACGTCGATCCGCATTTTTTGCTGCAGTTCCTTCCGGATCCCTTTGAATATCTCCTCAGTCACGACGGAGAACACGACCGCCTTCTCGGACCCCGACAGGCCGAGATACCCGAGCACTTCATTGCTGGCCGTTCCCTGCCCCAGCGCAACGATGTGCAGCGTGCAATTCATGCTCCGGTAAAGGGAGACGAACGAGGGAAGCCGCTCCCTGTCCATAATGGATATCATCATCTGTAGGCTGTTCATCCGTCCCTCCGTTACAATTCAATCACCGCATACAAATCGGTGTCCGCCGCCGCCACATAGTCCTTGCCGATGCCCTTGGCCAGCCGCTTCTCTTTTATCGAGAACAGGATCCCGAGCACCTGGATTGTGAGGAGCGGGGTCATTGCCACCATCGCCACCACGCCAAACGCATCCGTCGTGATGTTCCCGCCCACGGAAATGCAGGCGCCCATCGCGAACGGCAATAAAAACGTCGCCGTCATCGGGCCGGAAGCCACGCCGCCGGAGTCAAAAGCGATCGCCGTGAAAATTTTCGGAGTGAAGAAGGAAAGGACGATCGCCAGAAAATACCCGGGCACGATGAACCATGACACCGGGATCCCCGTCAATACGCGAAGCATTGCGAGGCCGATGGAAACGGAGACGCTGATTGCCAGGCTCCATTTTAACGTATTCCCTTTGACGAGACCGTTTGTGAGTCCTTCGACCTGCCGCGTCAGAACGTAAATGGCAGGCTCGGCATTGACGATGAAGAAGCCGATCAGCATACCGATCGGGATCACGATCCAGCGATACGGCAGGAGCGCGATCGTCTGTCCCAGGAACGTGCCCACCGGCAGAAAACCGACGTTCACGCCCGTCATGAAGAGCACGAGCCCTGTGTAGGTGTAAAGCAGGCCGACGCCGATCCGGATCAGCACGCGCTTGTCCAGTTTCAGACTGACCAGCTGGAAAATGCCGAAGAAGGCCATGATCGGAAGCAGGGCAAGGCCGATCTCTTTCAGATAGGTCGGGAACGAATTGACGAAGAGATTACGAAGTTCCACGGTTTCCGCAACGTTCGGAAGCCAGGTCTCCGAATTGGAGATGGATTCCGGGCGGAAAATGATGCTTAAGATCATCACGGCCAGGATCGGTCCCACGGAGCAAAGTGCGATCAGTCCGAAGCTGTCGTCCGCTGCCTCTTTGTCCCGCCGGATGGCGGAAATGCCGACGCCGAACGCCATGATGAAAGGCACCGTCATCGGCCCCGTCGTCACCCCGCCCGCATCGAACGCAATGGCGAGGAAATTCTTCGGCGCAAAGAAGCTGAGGGCAATGACCACCGCATAGGCGATAAGCAGTACGATCCGAAGCGGGATCTTCAGCACCATCCGAAGAAACGCAAACACGAGAAAGAGTCCGACGCCGGTCGCCACGGAACCGATCAGGAGCAGATTCTCGATCGTCGGGATCTGGTTGGCCAGGACCTGAAGATCCGGCTCCGCCATCGTGATCATGAGTCCGAGCACAAATCCGAGAATCAGGATCAGCCACAGTTTTTTCGTCTTCGTGATCTTCGCGCCCAGTTTCCCGCCCATGGTCTCCATGGCGAGTTCCGCGCCGAGCGAAAAGAACATCATCCCGATGACGAGGAGCACCGTTCCGAAAATGAACGCCAACATGATGCTGGCCGGGATCGGAACGATGGTGAAAGACAAAAGAATCACCAGCAGCAAGATCGGTCCTACTGCCAAGAGTGCTTCATTGAACTTTTTCTGGAGTTTTTGAAGATACATCTCGCCCTGCGATCAGTCTGTCATTTTAACTTTTCGCAGATTTCCGCGAGCTGCTCCGTCGTGGGCTGCGTCGGTTCCCAGACCACCATCTGCGGGCCGTGCGCATACCGCGGGATCACGTGAATGTGGAAATGCAGCACCGTCTGACCGGCGGCGCGACCGTTATTCTGCACCACGTTGAAGCCGTCTGCACCGAGCGCCTCTTTCTGGCGGATCCCGATCCGCTTCGCCACCATGAGCAGCTTGCCTGCCGTTTCCTCATCCATCTCCGTCAGATCCGCATAATGCTTCCTCGGAATCACGAGGGTATGACCGGGCGTGGCGGGATTGATGTCCATGATGGCAATGCAATCCTCGTCCTCATAAACACGCATGGACGGAATCTCTCCGTTTACGATTCTACAAAAAATGCAATCATCCATACTCTGCACCGTCCTTCAGTACTTGAAATGGTATGACGGGATCCTCCCGACACCCACTATTATACCTGAGAAGGCGAAAAAATCAAGTCTGCAGCGCCGGTTTCGGCGTGGTTCTCCCACTTTACAGGCTTTATCGAAGCAAAATCAGTACGGCTCCGACCACCACGACCGCTGCCACAGCGATTTCTCCTTTATGATGCTTCCAGAGATTCTTGAGTTTTTCCGAAAGGGTTTTCGGCGCTTCTTTCGACTCTTCGGACGGCTCTGCTTCCTTTTCCTTTTTCCATGGCCATTGAAACGGCAGTTTCTTTTCCTTCTCCGCCGCCCGGACCGGAATCTCCGTCCGTACGGGCGGTTTTTCGGATTCCTGAAGCAATGTTCTTACGGGTTTCTTCGGTTTTTCCAGCCCGAGCTCCGCATAGATCTCCTCGTCCGGAAACGCCACTTCCGGCTCTTCGATTACGGGTAAGTCCTTCTTTTCACTCCGGGCATTCTTCTTTTCTCTCCAGAATTCCGCCAAAGATCCCGGCTGAACGTTTTCCTCCCGGCTTTTTTGATACAGCCCGTACAAAAGCAGCACTTCTTCCGGATCGGAAGGCGCAGAATACTTCATGAAAAACTCCATCAGCGTCCGGAGGGAGACCTGAAACGGCTCCTGCTTCCCGGGGAGATAGCAAAAATAGACCTGTCCCGTTTCCTTCCGGACGAAAACGTGCTCCGCCTCCAGACTGAGTGCATCTGCTGACAAAAGATACTCCGGCAAGATCTCCCCCAGCTTCTCCAGCCCGGAAACGACGGAGAAAAGATAAGTGGACGCCTCGTCTTCCACAGATGCCAGAGAAGACAGTCCGGTAACATTATAATCGAAAAAGGTCTGTCCGCCTTCCCGGCTCACCACCATTTTCAAAAGCGTTTCCGGCTGATTGTTTGTGATCATCCGCACTTCGAACCCGTCGTCGGCATCCTTGTCCGCCTCGATTCTGAGAAACGAATATTTTCCTTCCTGAATGTAATTGTCCTTCATTCCTTCTTCCTCCAAATCACGCCCCGGCACAGCCGGATGAATTCTTCCGGATCCATTTTGAGCTCAATCCCGATCTCGTCCTCCCAGACAGACGAAATGCCGGTCACTGCCGAAACGAACGAATTACTGAGCAATCGAAACTCTGCGGAATAGCTCAGGCGGATCTTTCTTCCGTCAAATACCGCCTTTGCCCCTTTGACATCCGACATCAGCATCCTTTGTCCCGCCACCTGCCGGAATTCCGTCTCCACGGCGCCGGGATCCTTCTGCCCCGCATATCCGTTCGACCTGAAAATGTTCTGCTCCTCCAGCCTCCATGCTTCCAACCTTCCGGCAATGTCTACCGGCTCTTCTGCCATATGGCGCATGGCTTCGGCATAGTATGAGGCCGTTTCCCGAAGGACCGCCCGGTCGTGAAGGTAGAACGCCTCATAAAACACTGCCAGAAACAGAAGCAGCACGAATCCGAGCACCAACGTCGCTTCCACCGTCAATGACCCGCTTTTTCTCTTGTAACGCATACCGATCTCCTCAAAAAAGCATTGCGACCACGTTCACCGCCGCACCCGCCGCGAGAAACGGCGCAAACGGGATCCTGCACTTTCTGCCCTTCTTTCTGAACAGGCAGATCCCGCCCCAAACGGCTGCGAGGATCAACGCCATGAGCAGCAGCGACAACGTCTGTCCCAGGCCGAACCATGCGCCGAGAAATGCGATCATTGTCCCGTCTCCGTATCCGATGGCTCCCCGCGTGATTTTGGTCAGCAGAAGAAATGCGCCCCCGAGCAGGATCCCGGCCGGGACGGACCACCACGGCACGTCGCCCAGGATCAGGGAAAATGCCGCTCCGGCAATGCCCGTCGCCAGAAGGTGCCATACCGACACGCTCTTTTTCCGGATGTCGGTCACGACGCACGGAAGAAATAAAATCACTGCTGTAAGACCTTTGATCACGCTCATTATTGTCCACTCTTTTTCGCACACCGCTTGCAAAGCGTACGGTCCCCGATCTGTGACTTCGGGATCGTACTCACGGTCCGCTTCAGCCCCGAGCAATTCCGGTCGTAATGGTACCGGTTCCCGTATACCGAGATATATACCCGGTCGCCGCTGCCGTTACCGCAAAATTCACACGCCCTGTAGATTTCCCCCGACGAGTTTCTCGCCGACGAAAGCGCGGCCTTCAATATCTCCTTCACCTGAAGCGACAAGCTTCCGCAAGAGAGATGGGTATGATACACCTTGCTCTCTTCCGTTACGTAAACGAGTTCCTCCTCCGTACTTTCCTGCATTGCCCGGCCGGTCCAGACGCGGTGCGCCGTCCCCTGATACACGGGAACGCCCGGCAGCAGGGACAGAAACGGGATCCGGACGGTATAACTCGCGGTAATGTAAATCGTTTCTTCTGATTGATCATAATGACTGAGCAAAAACGAGATCCCGTCTTTTCCGCCTTCGACCAGATACTTGGCGGTTTCGTCTCCCTTCAGTTCATCCAGCACCAGCCCCTTAATGACCGTCTCGGAGGCCGCCAGAAAGATCGCGCCCTCGACGAGCGAAGAAAGAAGCGTCCGTTCTTCCTCTCCCTTGAGCTCTTCCACCGCATAATAGTAATAGGAGAGGCGGCGCCCCACCCGGCTCATCGCGGTCTGGAGCCGTGATTGAAACACCGAGGCCGTGATGAGCTGGAGCAGCGCCAACAATACCGCCAGCACCAAAGGAAGCGCCAATGCCGTTTCCACCGTCAGGCTGCCTTTGGGAGAAAGAGCGCGTGAAGAAGCATTTCCCTGCCTTTGACAGCCCGGGTTGGCTGTCGGGGGATATTCAATTGTATGAAATTGTAGGGTTGTCATGACTCTTTTATGACTTGTTCACCGCAATTTGGGAGATTGCTGTTTTTGGGAATGCAGGGAAACGCTTCTTTCCGCGCTCTTTCTTCACTGACTAATAAACTTCTGAAAACCGTTCCTCAAAGTAATATCCGTTCAGAACCAGCCGGTTCCTCCGAAACAGGGGAAGCATCGTGAACAATTCTCTTGCATAGGCTTCCACCGTGATCTCCGCCGCATAGATCTGCGACGCCATCAAAAACTGCTCCGATCTCCGCTGCATATGATCCTGAATCAAGTCCATTGCCCGGTACGCCCCTTTGTGAATGTCGGAAACGTATAAGAAAATCCGCAAATAATCCTCGTAACACAAGCCGTATTTCGACTCTTTCTCCGCTTCCTCCCCTCCTGCCAGAAGGTTCTTGATCCCGCTGAACGAAAGTGTCCAGGAGTCGTCCGTCTTAAAAAACGCGACCCGTTTCTTCCGGAGCAGCGCCCGGACGTCCATGATCGATTCTGCGTAGGCCCATGCGGCCAGAAGCGCTCCCGTCGTCAATTCAATGATGATCGCGTTTCCTGTCCAGCCGACGAGCGCCGTCGCCGCCGCTTTGGCCTCCTGCCGCTTCTCGGAGGTCAGAAGATAGACGAGGTTCATCCCTTCCCGGATCCACATGATCCGGTTCAGGACCGTCTCGAAATTCTTCCGGTCCTTTTGATTCCCGAAAAGAATGTATTCCACCTCATACGCAGGGCCTTCGGAAGCGTTTTCATTGCTGTAATTGGAAAAATGCTGCAACAGATACTCACAGAACGTGATCCGCTTCAGTCCATCCTCCAGAATGGAAGTGTACCGTTCCGTCTCCCGGTCATCGACCGCGACTTCTGACGGAAGATCCTCCGACTTCATCTCATACTCCGAGACCGTTACCTGGGACGGAAGGACCAGACTGAGCCAGCCTTTTGCCTTCGACCGTTCCATACTGCCAATGGCGCTGTCCTTCAGATTTGATTTCAGTTTTTTGTCGTCGATGCGTTCCTGTCCGTCTCCCGACGGCGAATCGCTCGTAAAGGCGACCCGTCCGCTCACACTGACGAGACCCATTGTGACTGTCGACGGCAAAACGCTCATTGCAGTGGACCCGACCGGGTACCGGCTCCAGTCCGTTCCGTCCAGAATACCGGCGTCTGAATCACTCTTCTCCTTGGCCTGCTCGCCCTCTTTCATTCCCAGAACGCATTCTTTCACGCTGTCCAGCAATTCGCCCGCGAGGTCGAACTTGAAATAGTCCAGTGCGGATCGTATGAACACTTCTCCATTGTAATCCGTCGCGGTCACCAGGTCCGTGACCTGGGCATCCGTGACCGTTACCGGGAAAAACGAGCCGCCAAGAAGCAGATTCCCTCCGACTTCATTGCGATTGAAGCAGTCGATGAATTCATTTTCCACCGAATCAAAGTTTACCAGGCCCCCTCCGTATCCGCCGTCCAGAAACAGCAGCCCGTACTCGTCGAACAGCGTCCGGTTGTATGCGCCGAACAGGCTGTTCATCGCGGCATTGCCTGAAGCCTTCGTGACGGCTCTGATCCCCGCGCTCCTCGCGGACTCGATCAGCGTAAACAAAAGGACCAGAATGACCGGCAATGACATGGCCAGGAATACGGTAATGGCGCCTTTTTTCATCAATACACCCCTTTGACCGATTTATTGATCTGCCTGAAAATCGACTGTGCCAGCCCGAGGATCTGATCTTTGAAAATCAGTACCAGGGCAATGAGTACGACCAGGATCAGGATGATTTCCACCGTGCCGATCCCCTGATCGTCCATCAGTTTTTCTTTGGTTTTTTTCCATAATGCTGCCATTTTCATTGATTTCTCCTTTCAAAACATCATGAATGCCGGAACGACCAGCACGAGGAGCACGATGCCGAGCATGATCATCATCGGCGCCAGCAGTTTGGTGCCGGCCTCCTCCCCCTTTTTTATCGCCAGCTGTTTCCGTTCCTCCAATGCCTCACTGCTCTCGGCTTCCAGCGCCTTCCCGAGTCCCGAGATCCCCTGCCGCAGATTCTGCGACAATAGGTTTCCGAGTTTCAGATACCGGTGCTGCCCGAGACGTCTGCCGAACCGGACGTACGCCTCCTCTTCCGAAACGCCGCTCGCCATCTCATTGGCGGAAAGCAGCATCTCTTCGTAAACGTATTCCCGTTCCCTTTTGTGTTTCGCCACTTCCTCACGATATGTCTCGACCATTCTCTGCCACGCCATGCGGATGCTCATTCCCGCACCGATGTACGCCGTCAGACCCGTCACCGCCTTTGCATAGGAAAATGCCAGTTCTTCGTCTCTTCGCTTCAGCTCCGCTTTTTCTTTGGAACGCGGCAGAAAGGCAAGCACGAGCGCAAGGACCGCTGTGAGTCCGAGTACCGTATACGGCGACAGGCTTTTTTTCGAAAACGCAACGGTCTCACCGCCTGCCGTATCCGGGAGTTTCATCGTTTCATTGCTCCGTCCCTCGGCATCCGCATTCTCGATCGCGGCCTGGAGTACGTCGTTTTCCTCCTGCCCGGCAGGCGGAAGAAGACAAACCGTAAACGAAAACGTTTTCTCATATCCGCCATAAGACAAGGTCACTTCCACCGGAACCGTTTCGCCGCTCTCCGGAATGTCTTCGGCCAGGATCGTCCCGTAATCGGTCAGTTTTTCCGGATCCATGCTCCGGAACCGGTAAACGATGCCCTTTTCGTCTTCCCGGACGAAGTTCAGACCGGACCGAACCTCAGAAAAATCCGGGTTTCCGTTCAGCCAGGTCTCTTTCGCCTCCTGGAACGCTTCCTCGAACACCGCATCCATTTCATCCTCACCGGGTTCTCTCCCGGCCACTTCCACCGCCACTTCTTCCTCGGAGCCCTCCCGGGACGCGATCAGATTCACCGTACGGGTTTCCCCGAACGCCGGCCGCTTCAATTCCGTCACCGTGCCGTCTTTTTGTGATACGAGTCCGAGCACGAACCCCGCCAGCGCCCCGAGCACCAGAAGCAGATAGATTCCGCCGAACAGATTCGCGCGTTCCGCCTTCTTTTCCTCTTCCGTGGCCAGAAGTCTCGGTTTCTCTTCTTCGGGCAATTTCCGGATCCTAAGAAGCAGTCCCTTCCCGACCCGGTAAAGCATGAGCCCGGTACTGCCGATACACGCCGGCAATTTCCGCTTCTTCCCGAGTTTTTTCAGCGACGCCTCTTCGGCCCGGTCCCGCTTCAAAAACACGAACACCAGCAAGGCCATAAGCACGAGACTTACGATCATGGTTTATTCTCCTTTAGATCCGGATTTTCAGGATCCGTCCCGCAAGCCAGATCGCTCCGGCGTACAACAGAAGACAGACGGTCATCATCACTCTCCCGAATCCGGTCGTATACAGCGGAACCAGCAGTTCCGGGGATCCGAACCGGACGTACAGAATCACTGCCGGCGGCATTGCACTCATGATCCGCTGCTCGAACCGCCTGGAGGCGGTCGCGATCCTAATCTGTTCTTCCACCTGAAACGCTTCCGTCAGCCGTGAAGCCGTGTTCTGCACTACCGAGGACAATTGTCCCCCGCTTCTTTTGACGATCCCGAAAAGTTCCGAAAACGTCCGTACCTCTTCGATGCCGCTCCGGTCCCCGAGGTCCCGGAACAGTTCCTCTACCGTGCGGGCGGTCCGGAGACCTGCGGCCATGCGCCGCCACTCCCGCACCACGTCGCTTTGTTCTCCCCATAATTCCTCCAGTTCCCGGACCGACCTTTCAACGGCGTTTTCCACAGAATAGCCGCTTTTCAGGTAATCTCCGAGCAAGGTGACCGCGTTCAGAAACTGCCTTTTAAAGAGATGTTTCCGCTTTTCCGCCTTTTTCTTTTTCCAGGTTTTCCGGAGAAGAAACACCACCGGAATGCCGAGCAGGATACCGAGTAACAGCGAGTCGAAAAACGTATAGGATACCGCTGCCCCGATGGCGAACACCCCTCCGAGAAACACGATCCATTCCCGGACCGACAGCTTGTATTCATTGTAGTTGTCCGTTTCTTGCACGGAGCTTGTCCAACCTTGTGAGCGGCTGCGCGGTCCGGACGAGCCGGCCTTTGACTTCCCTGCCACGTTCTCCCTCCTCCTGAAACTCAAACAGCGTTCCGAGTTCGATCCGGGCTTCCTTGATTCCGAGCACTTCATAGATCCCGAGCACCTTT
>JAEEGL014072090.1_pt1 | contig 52994 bp, 34 predicted proteins | sample 9134231 | NCBI WGS metagenome assembly JAEEGL01 (sample SAMN16246548, study PRJNA631951) | gut metagenome | biome: gut microbiome; feature: rumen; material: fiber-attached | host: Bos | place: Iran: Karaj | collected 2018-10 | reverse complement strand
TTCATTTGGCCGTCTCTTATGTCCACCCGCGCGTCCATGTCGACATGAAGCAGTTCTTGTGGTAACATTTGAAGTTGTATTCCCCGCTTTTCCATTACTTCCTGTTTCGGATTCTGATTTTCCGAGCATGGCGAACTTGCCCAAGCCAAGCATTTCCTGTCCTCTTTACGACCATGCTCAAGCATGAAGGGCGGAAGGTTTCGATCGTCAGGAGTTCAATAATCTTTATTTTCGAAAAAAGCATTCCCGACATCTCCGCGACGCTAATACAGTTCTCTAAAAATCCAAGTCCATTCCATATGGAAAAAAAATGCCGCATGGGCTGGCCCCATGCGGCAAATGATTGTGCTTGCTAATTCCTGAAAATCAGGCCCTCGCCGAATTCATCGATGATGATGGGCTTGTCGCGGTTGACGTCTTCGGCCAGGATGCGGCGGGAGAGGTCGTTGAGCACATATTGCTGGATGGCTCTTTTCACCGGACGGGCGCCGAATTCCGGGTCGTAGCCCACACGGGCGAGGTAGTCGATGGCGTGTGGGGTGGCCTCCAGATGGATGCCCTGACCCTCGAGCATCTTGCTCACGTTTCGCATCTGCAATCTCACCACGTCGGCGATCTCCTGTTGTGTGAGTGGCAGGAACATGATGATGTCGTCAATACGGTTGAGGAACTCCGGACGGATGGTTTTCCTAAGCATCTCCATCACCTGTGTCTTTGTCGTGTCGATGATGCGGTCGCGGTTGGTGTCGTTGAGCTGCTCCATCTGACTCTGGATATACTGGCTACCGAGGTTTGAGGTCATGATGATGATGGTGTTCTTGAAGTTCACCGTCCTTCCTTTGTTGTCGGTCAGCCTGCCGTCGTCGAGCACCTGCAGGAGGATGTTGAACACGTCGGGGTGTGCCTTCTCGATCTCATCGAAGAGCACCACGGAGTAGGGCTTGCGCCTGACGGCCTCCGTGAGTTGTCCGCCCTCGTCGTAGCCCACGTATCCCGGAGGTGCGCCGATGAGTCGTGTGACGCTGAATTTCTCCATATACTCACTCATGTCGATGCGTGTCATCATGCTGTCATCGTTGAAGAGGTATTCCGCCAGTGCCTTGGCAAGTTCGGTCTTACCCACACCCGTCGTACCCATGAAGATAAACGAAGCGATGGGTTTCTTGGGGTCTTGCAGACCCGCCCTTGACCTTCTGACGGCATCGCTCACGGCACGGATGGCCTCATCCTGTCCGATGACCCGCTTGTGAAGTTCCTCTTCGAGGTGGAGAAGTTTCTCGCGCTCACTCTGGAGCATCCTCGTGACGGGGATGCCGGTCCATCTGCTCACCACTTCGGCGATATCTTCCGCCGTCACCTCTTCTCTCACCATAGAGTCGCCACCCTGTGCCTCTTTGAGTTGCTCTTGTATCTGTTGGATTTCGTGCTCCAGTTCTTTCAGCTTGCCGTAGCGGATCTCCGCCACGCGACCGTAGTTGCCCTCGCGCTCGGCACGATCGGCCTCAAATCTGAGGCTCTCCATCTGTGCCTTGTTGGTTTGGATGCGGTTGACGAGTGCTTTCTCGCCCTCCCATTTGGCCTTGAAGGCCGTCTCCTGGTCACGCAGTTCGGCGATATCTTTCTCGAGTTGTGCCAGTTTGGGTTGGTCGTTCTCTCTCCGGATGGCCTCGCGCTCGATCTCGAGTTGTGCCAGCCGGCGGATGATCTCGTCAAGTTCCTCAGGCACGGAGTCACGCTCCATGCGCAGTTTGGCGGCCGCCTCATCCATCAGGTCAATGGCTTTGTCGGGCAGGAACCTGTCGCTGATGTATCTCTCGGAGAGTTTCACGGCGGCGATGCACGCATCGTCCTGGATCCTCACCTTGTGGTGGTTCTCGTAACGCTCTTTAAGACCGCGGAGGATACTGATGGCACTCATCTCGTCGGGCTCGTCGACCATGACAGTCTGGAAACGCCGTTCCAGTGCCTTGTCCTTCTCGAAATATTTCTGATACTCATTGAGAGTGGTGGCCCCGATGGCCCTCAGTTCACCTCTGGCAAGTGCTGGTTTGAGGATGTTGGCGGCATCCATAGCTCCTTCTCCCGCACCGGCTCCTACGAGGGTATGGATCTCATCGATGAAGAGGATGATATTGCCTTCGCTCTTGATCACCTCGTTGATGACGCTCTTGAGCCGTTCCTCAAACTCCCCTTTGTATTTGGCGCCGGCGATGAGTTGTCCCATGTCGAGAGAGAAGATTTGTTTGTCTTTCAGGTTCTCGGGCACGTCGCCTCTGACGATACGTCCTGCCAGCCCTTCCACGATGGCCGTCTTTCCCGTGCCTGGCTCGCCGAGGAGGATGGGGTTGTTTTTGGTGCGTCGTGAGAGGATCTGCAGCAACCGCCGGATCTCATCATCGCGGCCGATGACGGGGTCGAGTTTTCCGGCTCTTGCCATCTCGACGAGGTTTTTCGCATATTTCTCCAGACTCTGGTAGTTCTCGTCAGCCGACTGCGACTGCACGGTGTTGCCCTTTCTGAGGGCACGGATGGCCATCTGCATCTTCTCTTTGTCGATGCCCGCATCTTTCATGATACGGCTGGCGGTGGAGTTGACGTCGAGCAGTGCGACGAGCATGGTCTCTACGGCCACAAACTCATCGCCCATCTGTTTGGATATGTCGAGTGTGCGTTGCAGCACCGAGTTGGTGGTGTTGCTGAAGTAGGTGTCGCCGCCCTGCACGCGTGGCAGGTGGCTGATTTCGCTGTCGACCACTTTTTCTATCTGAGTGGCATTGGCGCTCAGCTTCTGGAAGAGGAAATGGCAGATGTCTTTAGATTTGACGAGGATGCCCTTGAGCAGGTGCTCAGGCTCCACATACTGTTGTCGCATCTCTTGGGCATTGCTGATGGCCTCTTGGATAGCCTCTTGCGCCTTGATGGTGAATTTGTCGAATGTCATGATGTATGCTCCTTTCTGTTTTTTTTTGTTTCTATGCAGAAAAGGTCAAATATCATGCCACATGTCAGGGTTGTGTCATTTTGTCATATCGGGCGGACGGCCTGCTTCTTTCGTGACGGGAAACGCGATGGTCTCTTGATGCATTCCTCTGTGGGGAAGAGGAGAAACGTTACCAGATGGCTTTGTCGGTGGAGGGCCGGATGGCGAGACGCGATGACTGGTGGTCGGTGAAGTGGGGGAGGGGCATCTCGTGGAAACAGACATAGAGGGCGATGGCGCGTGTCATGAGCAGATCGTCGTGCTTTCCCTCGACGGCACCATAACTGCCGTTGGCCCTGCGCACGTAGGTGACATACTCGTCGAGGCATCGCTCGTCGCGCTCGATGTAAAGGTGTTCCCTGACACATTCCACCAGCGAGGAGATGATGACGGGCTTGGTCTTCACATTCGTATGGAACCCATATTTGACGGGTGCCCTTTGCCGGATATCCTCCGCGCTCTGCTGCCGAGCGTAGAGGTTGGGGTAGACATCGCGGATCTCGTTGAGCAGATACGACGACTGGTCGCCTCCCTCCAGCCACCTGTCGCCGTCGCGCGTCTCCACCGTGTTGGACTCGATGATGAGGAGGGCGTCGTCATAGTAGCGGGCCACCTGTGCCGCCTTCCACGCCAATAGGTCCATGTCGGTGTGGCCATACCATTGTGCGCACACCTCGGGTCTTCCGCCCTCCATCATCCAGTAACGGTCGATGACGCAGATGACTGACCAGTCGGCTTTGGCACTCCTTCCACCGATGTCGACCGTCACCAGGTAACGGTGGAGCACGCGGCAGTCATCAAAATGTTCGGGATGTGCCCATATCCACAGTTGTCCGCCTTCGCCTTCTATAAACCGGATGTTGTCGAGGGCTTTCTCACCTTTCAGAGCCTCCCCTTTGAGGTCGCCTTTCTGCCGTGGCTGACGGCAGTCGGGGCGCAGGTCGTGGATGCGGTATTGGTCGAAGACGTGGGCACCGGAGTTTTGGAATGCCTCGATGTCATCGGAGGGAAATTCGGCGGCCATATCGCCGTGGTCATTATATTTCCTCCGCTCGCACACATACCAGTTGATGGCTTCGAGGGTGGCACCCATCTCCCACAGGTGCCAAAGGTAGGCGCCCGACTCGCGCCGCTGGCTGTCGACGGAGTTGTCGTGGCGGTTGTCGAGGAGCCAACGAGTGAATTTTTGGATGTTGACCGGGGAGAGGGCATAGCGCTCGATCTGCCACCATGCCACGAAGAGCGGACGAAACTGCGACTCGCCCCTTTTTGCGGTGTCGTATTCGCGCTGGAAGAAGTTGCCCGTCCCGTTGGCTGTCGACTCATAGACGATCATCGTCATCGGCTTGTATGAGGCACCGGCACATGCCGAACGGATGATGTCTTCCGGTGTCTTGTTGTCGGTCTTCTTCCAAAAGGCCACCTCCGTGCAGTGCACCAGCGAGCTGTCGCCGCCCCTTGCTGAGTTGGGCGTCTCTGCCGATCCCACCTTGATCTTACAGTTGCGTGCGGGGATATACCTCAGCAACCGGGTGTTGCGGTCGCCGATGATCTTGGCGTCTGTGGGTGATGGCAGGGCGGTGCCGGCATCGGCCGTCTCTTCCTCTCCGTCGAGTTCGAAGATATGGGAGAAATCCGCAGGCACAGAAGGCTGATCGTTGACCGGCTGCTCCTCAAGAGATGGATGTCGCAAGAGGGCGAGGGGATATCTGTTGATGAGTTTGTCGAACATGCTGCTCACCTCAGCCGATGCGGTCTTCACATGTCCCACGATGAGTGAGTTGAGTCCTTTGCTTTGGATCAGTTGCAACCATGCCATGTAGATCTGGGTGACGGTGCTGCCGCCCCATTGCCGCGCTTTCAGCACGATGACGCGGATAGGCTCACCGGCTATCCTGGCTTGTTCGAAGGTCTCCACAAGTCGGCGCTGCGGACGGTTGAGGGTGAAAGGGATGTCATCGCCGCCATCCTTGGGTTTGATGCGCACGTATCTCCATGCCCAGTAGAAGAAGTCATGGCGGCATCTGAGCACCTCAAACTCCTCCAGTGCCTCCTCTGTGGTCTTTCTGGCTATCTGGGCATAACCTTTCACCGATCCGAGGATGGTGATCTGACTGATGCGTTCGTCGTCCATCATCGTATTGGGCAGATAGACAATGGTGGGTTGGTAGTCGGAGATGCAGACACGTGTGCGGGGGAGTGGAGCTCCCTCGCCGCTGGCGGGCATGAATGTCTGTTGAATGAGTTGGTTGCGGTGCTGATTCTCTTGGATCATGGCCGCCACCTCACGGTCTGTGTGGTGTGTCATCCTGATGGGGCTTTTTATCTTGGAGGATCATTTTTTCCTCAAAATGAGGCTTGTTTTCACCTGAATAATATAGATAAAAAGGCCGTTGGGATGACATTTTGACTTTTAGCCAATATACATAATTATTCTATCGATGACATTTATCATCGATAGAATAAGGATATATAAAGTTGGTGGAAAGCTAAATTATTCTTCTTCCTCGGTAGTTTCCCATATCGAAGCACCATTACCTAAAATCTGATTGCTCTCATCAATGAGATCAGATGGAGTCTGATCATTGTTAGCATCAAACATCGGTAAGCTCTCATCAAGAAAATCCTCTGTAGAATCGATAGGCTGCAAATTGATTGCTGGGGTCAAATAAATTCTTTTCATAAGTAAGTATCTTGTTGTTTATTGTTTCTTTTCCAAAATTTTCCACAAAATTACGCTAATATTTCAAAATAGAATGGTTTGTTGACTATTTTCTTTATTTTGTTAACGTTTTTTAAGGATTTGGCAAAATAGCTCATTGCTATCATTTTTTGCATTTGTGACGTATTTGACATGATGCATTGGGAGTTATGAAACCTATAAGCAGGATATTCATAATTTTGTATAATAAGCATTTCTTCTTTCTTTTTTATTTTATTATTTTTTTCTCGAAGTCCCTTATTACCTACGCCTCAAAGCAAATGATTAAGGTAAGTCTCCGATGATCAATTTGGATTTTGTTTCGCATTCTTTTCATCGCCGCTCATCTCGACATGCAGACACTTATCATGCATCGGTCACGTATATTTTATATAATTTTAGTGTCATTTCTACGCGAAGCGTGAGCCAAAACATAGCATGCGAAGCGTGATCCACCTAGAATTCAGCTGCGCCGAGAAATTATTCAAAAATTAGCATCAAAAATTATTCAAAATCATTTCTATTGCACATGTTCCCTTTTTTGTTTAATTTTGCAGCATTACTCATCTAATCCTATTCAATGATATCATTATAAAGTATTTTTATCTATGAAAAAACTGAAGACTGCGATCAGTGCGACACTCATCGCTACCACCATGACCGCACAGAATGCCCCACAACTGCGGGCAGACAACATCGATGAGGTGCTGGCTGCCATGACGCTGGAGGAGAAAGCCAAACTGCTCGTCGGCGGAGCCAACAATTTTTTTGATCAAGGTGCTGTCGTGGGAGGAGAGGCCTCCTTGGTGGCTGGTGCCGCTGGTACCACGGCCGCCATCCCACGTCTTGGGATTCCTGCCACCGTGCTCACCGACGGTCCGGCTGGTGTGCGTATCAATCCTACACGGGAAGGAACAGACCAGACTTTTTATGCTACGGGATTTCCTATCGGCAGTTGCCTGTCATCGACATGGAACACCGAACTGGTGAGGCAAGTGGGTGCTGCCATCGGCAATGAGACGAAAGAATACCGGTGTGACGTGATCCTCGGACCTGGGGTCAACCTGCATCGCAACCCCTTGTGTGGACGCAACTTTGAGTATTACAGTGAGGATCCGCTCTTGACGGGAAAGATCGCTGCTGCCTATATCCAAGGCGTGCAGAGCGAGGGCGTAGGTGTCAGCATCAAGCACTATGCTGTCAACTCGCAGGAGACCGACCGCACGAGTGTGGATGAGCGGGTGTCGCCACGTGCCGCACGCGAACTCTATCTCAAAGGTTTTGAGATCGCTATCCGCGAGAGTGCGCCATGGACGGTCATGGCATCTTATAATAGGGTGAATGGGGTCTATTCGATGAAAAACCATGACCTGCTCACCAAAATCCTGCGTGATGATTGGGGATATAAGGGAATCGTGATGACCGACTGGATCGGCATCCGCAAAGATCTGCCCACCATCGACGAGGTGTATGCCGGCAACGACCTCTTGGAACCAGGACAGCCGAAGCAGTCGGAGGAGATCGTGGAGGGGGTGCGCAGCGGTAAACTGGCCATCGCCGATGTCGACAGAAACGTGCGTCGGATGCTGGAGTATATCGTCAAGACTCCGAGTTTCCTCCATTATGCCTACACCAATAAGCCCGACCTGAAGTTGCATGCCGACATCACACGCAAGAGTGCCACAGAGGGAATCGTGTTGCTCAAGAACAACGGGACGCTGCCTTGGAACATGACGGGCAGTAAGGTGAAGACGGTGGCCCTCTTCGGTGAGAAATCCTATAACTTCCTCTCCGGCGGTACAGGATCGGGATGCGTACACACTCCTTATGTGGTGGATCTGGTGGAAGGCTTGGGAAATGCCGGTATCGGCACATCGGCCGTCCTGACGGAGATCTACCGTAAATACGTAGAATATGCCAAAGTGAAATTCCAGGCAGAGCGCCATCCTGCCAGATGGTATCAGATGGATGCTTTCGGACAACAGAAATATCCAGAGATCTCCATCAACCCGATCTGCATCAACAATGAGGTGAAGGCTGCCGATGCCGCCATCATCACTATCGGGCGTCAGGCTGGTGAGGGTGTCGACCGTGATATCGACACGGAGTTCAACCTGACCAACGAAGAGCGGCAATTGATATATGATGTGTGTAATATCTTCCATGCTGCCGGCAAACCTGTCGTGGTGGTCATCAATTCCGGGTCGGTGATTGAGACCTCCTCATGGAGCGGTTATGCCGATGCGATCATCTGTGCCTGGCAACCGGGAGAGGAAGGCGGCAACTCCGTGGCCGACATCCTCACGGGAAAGGTCAATCCGTCGGGCCGTCTGCCTATGACATGGCCTATCGCTGCTGAGGATCATCCGTCGACAGCCAATTATCCCGGTAAGATGGACCTGTATACCTTCGAAACCATGAAGGCGAACGGCTATCCGGTGCCTGGCTATGATTACACGGATCACCAGGAGGGTATCTGGGTGGGTTACCGCCATTTCGACACCCGTGGGGTGAAGGTCGCCTATCCTTTCGGCTACGGACTGAGCTACACCACCTTCGAGTATGGCAAGCCTCAGGTGACGCAGAAAGGAGAAGTGATAGAGGTGAGTGTCAGTGTGAAAAACACGGGTAGCATGCCCGGCAAAGAGGTGGCGCAGGTATATGTGTCAGCACCCAAGGGACAACTTGACAAGCCCGCCAAGGAGTTGAAAGCATTTGGCAAGACCCGTGAACTCAAGCCGGGCGAGAGCCAGACCCTGAAGATGACGCTCCAGCGCCGTGACCTGGCCTCTTTCGACGAGCAGCAGAGTGCGTGGGTAGTCGACGAAGGAACCTACACCTTCAAAGTCGGCAGCCATGTGTTGGATATCCGTGGCACTGCCGCCCTGAAGGTGAAGGCATTGGTAGAGAAGACGAGCAAGGCGCTCTAAGCGCATCAGCGGTCGTGGCGTATCTGCGCTCGTGGCACATCAGTGGTCGTGGCGCACGCGTCTCTCGCGACCACGTTCCCATATCGACAGTCGGTCGGCAGCCGTGAGTCCTCCCATGATATGATAGGGTGGGGCCGACGGTTGCTGACCGATACTTGTCTGCACCTGATGCATGTCGGCATCGCTCCTTCTCTCTATGAGAAACTCCTCAATCTTAGCGTTGCGGCCTTTCACCTCGCCCTCATGGGCTGCCAAAGCAATGTCGCGCTCATAATGAAGGGCATGGCTCAGACATTCCAACGTGCGGGCGCTGAGTGCGCCTCGTGTGATCTCATCGGTGATCGTCGTCAGCAACTGCTTCATGGCTTCCCGGTCTTCGGAAGAGATGTTTTCAGAATAGAAGCCTTCCAAATCGATATTTGGGGAAACAATGTCTTGGGAAGAGAGGTCTTCGGAACCAGTCTTTTCAGATTTTGATTTTTCAGAATCGGTTTTTTCAGAAATGATGTTCTCTGAAGCCATTTGCTCAGATGTCTTTTGCTCAGCGGTGCTCTCTGATTGGTCACCCAGATCTGAATTCTCTTGATTTTCCGAATAGTCTTGATTTCTCGAATTCTCTGGCGCTTTTTGGCTGGAAACGTGGGCGTCCACGCCCGCACTAATGCCATCCATGGCTACTTCCTGAGGCTCTCTATCACCCGATGATACGGCATTTTCAATGAGCTTGTCTGATGGTGGTGTCACCGGGTTAGCAGAATCATCTGATCTCTCCGAAGATGTGGAGATGCCAGAAGAAATGGCGATCTGACTAGAGACATTACCAATAGCTGTCTCTTTCTTTTTTTCTTCTTTCATGTTTTTCTTTTTCATTATTTGTGAAGTTTTTCCCAAATCTTTGGTCTGTCGGATGACCGTTTGGAAGTGATGTCGGCAACAAAGGTAATAGATGAATATAGGGTTCACATGTCATTTTGAAATAAAGGTCACTGTGACTAGCAACTATTCGACTTGTGGACAGGTCGTGGTCGCGGAACCGTCCTAAGAAGGGGCAAAAGCATGATCATGTCCATAAAGTATTTGCCTTTTCACTTCACGATTGACCTATGGAAAAATAATATTTTAGATGAAAAATGACTAGAAGTTGGTGGTAATTGTTGAGTAATAATCCTACGTCAACTACGTCAATGACGTTGAATGGTGCCCTTTTGGGATGGTGATGCTTCAGTAAAGAGGATAGAGATGTAGACTATTTTATTTGTCTGATATCCAAAAGGTTGTCAATGACTGCTGTGGAAATGATGAAAAGAGAATACTCGATTTGTTGCAATCGGCGAATGATGATGCTATCTTTGTGATGACAAATCAATCAGGATAACCAATAGCGATAAAAATGAAATGTAAAGAAAAGAAAACCAAGATGGAAGTCTGCAAGGATTCCATCAGAACGGGACGCTCCACTTTTCCTTATCGGGATGAGCGCAACCTTGAGTTGTTGAGCACGTTCAACAGATTATATTCCACCTCGTTGAATAGCAATGTGTTGTTTTTGGTGCAGGAAGTGGTGAACAGTCCGTCGAGCCGCTTTTGGGTGAGTGAGGAACGGGCGTTCCGGGTCATCTCTTCGATGATGCGCTACCCCTTGTCCGAGGGTTGCAATCTTCTCCACCGTGAGATGTATGAGGAAATCTTCCGTCGCTGCAAGGATTTGTCCTTGCGTCATCCTCAATGGACCTTAAAACAGTGTGTGTTTACGGTCGTCAATCAACCTGCGCCGAAATTTTATCTGTCGGTGCAGAGTGCCAATGCCATCATATATAGGGAGCGCCGATGCAGGAGAGAGCGTATACGAAATCTGCGGCACTTGTTGTCGGCGTGATGGTGCTGTCGTTCACTTTGCTGCAAAGCATGGGTGTGCTGACGGGGATGGCTGCTGGCATCAGTGAGGATGCATCGTGGCTGTCCCGTCTGCTCCATCCTTTCTTTCATGCCGGTTGGCTACATGCTTTGCTGAATGTGTATGTGCTGTGGCAGGTGACGTTTTTCTGCCGTATCCATCTTTCCGACTTGTTGGCTGGTTATGTGTTGGCATGCTGTTGCCCATCCTCGGTGGCGCTATGGTCAGTTGTCGGTGCGCAACCGGAGAATATGGTGGTGATTGGCCTGTCGGGGGTGGTGCATGCGCTGTTAGGATGTGTGATGGCCCATTCGGCTGTTTGGCACCGCTTCACGTTCCAGGTGCTGTTTTGCCAGTTACCCGGACTGTGGTTGGGTGGAATTTCAGTAGGTCTCCACCTGTGGTGCTTTTTCGGAGGTGCTATGTGGTGGCAGACCCGTCGCTTTGCAGTTGGCTGAGGCCAGCGGCATAGTCCTGTTCGATGGCTGCCATGGCATCATCAAAGTCCATCCCGAAGATTTGGATACCCTGCGGTTTGATGTTGGTGTACATGATGTCGAGAATCTCGGAGTGTGCCTTGTTGAGCTCGGCAATGGTCTGTGCCTCAGCCATTTTCTCCACAAGTTTCTCCACCTCATCGGCATACGCTTTGGCTGGAGCGTTGGCCGTGCGCTGAGCCGTACGCTTGGTGCCACCTGTCCGTGACGTCGTTGTCGGCCTTGTGGTTCTGGCGCTGCTCTTTTTCTTCGTGGCCGTAGTCCTTTCTGCAGGCAGTTCCACTTCTTCCTCCTCTACCACGGCCGTGTTTTTACTGAAATGCCGTGAGATGAAGAAAGCGATGATGCCGGTGGGGATGGCGGCGATACACAATCCGACGAAGAGCCGGAAGTTCTGCAGCAGCACGCCCAGTCCGTATCCTATCGCCACCATGGCCACACAGGTGCCGATGCCCACCAGCAGGCTGGTGCCCACTTTGGTCTTGTTGTAGATACCGGTACCTGGGATGTTGGAGTTGATGTAGGCCCCTTTCTTTCCGATATTGAGCTTGGCTCCTCTTGGTCCGATGGAAACGCTCATGCCCGTTTTACTGATGTTGAGTGTCACCCAGGGCAAGATTTTGATGGATTTTTTGATATAGGTAGGCATAGGCAATGATGTGGTAAAATTGAATGATGTGGTAGAAAATGAATGATCGGGTAAAAATGAATGATGAGGTAGAAATGAATGAATTGTTTGAAACGCTGGTGTCGGCGGTATATCCTATTGGATTTCAGGATTTTCCGTCTTCTCCGAGATAAGAGTCCTTGAATCCTAAGAAATAGAGCACGCCATCGAGTCCGATGGTGTTGATCGACTGTTTGGCGTTGGCCACCACTCTTGGTTTGGCGTGGAAGGCGATTCCCAGTCCTGCTTCGGCGATCATCGGCAGGTCGTTGGCACCATCTCCCACGGCGATGGTCTGCGCGAGGTTCACCTTCTCCACCTGTGCGATGAGTTTGAGCAGTTCGGCTTTCCTATGTCCGTCAACCACCTCACCGAGGTATTTTCCGGTGAGTTTTCCTTGCTCATCCACCTCCAGTTCGTTGGCATACATGTAGTCGATGCCATATTTTCTCTGCAGGTGTTCTCCGAAATAGGTGAATCCGCCGCTGAGGATAGCGATTTTGTATCCGCATCGTTTGAGAACGGTCATGAGTCGGTCGACTCCCTCGGTGATGGGCAGGCTTTCTGCTATTTCCCGCATCACACTCACATCAAGTCCTTTGAGTAAGGCCACCCGTCGGGTGAAACTTTCCTTGAAGTCGATCTCACCTCTCATGGCACTTTCTGTGATGCGTTTCACCTCATCGCCTACGCCCGCCCTCATGGCCAGTTCATCGATACACTCGGTCTGGATGAGTGTGGAGTCCATATCGAAGCAGATCAGCCGTCGCATTCTCCTGTACATATCGTCTTTTTGTAGAGAGAAGTCGAAACCCATTTCTGCCGACAACCGCATCAGTTGCGCCTGCATGTGGTGTCGGTCGGGAGTTCCCCGGAGAGAGAACTCTATGCACGCCCTGTTGTTGCGCTCGGGGTGCCTGATGCTTTGTCTGCCGGTGAGTCTTCTGATGGAGTCGATGTTGATGCCCTCACTGGCGATGATTTTCGCCGCTGCTTCTATTTGTGCGGCGGTGAGTGTTCTGCCGATGAGGGTGAGGATATGTCGGTTTTTTCCCTGTCTGCCCACCCATGCCTCATATTCATCATCGGTGATGGGTGAGAATCCGATGTTCACCCCTAGTTCGGTGGCTTTGAAAAGCAGTTCCTTGAGCACTTGCCCGGAATGTGTCTCATCGATGCGGATAAGGATGCCCAGCGACAGGGTGCTATGGATGTCGGCCTGTCCGATGTCGAGGATTTTGGCCTCATATTTTGCGAGGATACCCATCACGGAGGCTGTGAGCCCCGGCCTGTCCTGTCCGGTGATGCTCACCAAAATCTGTTCTTCTTTCATATTTGTTTCCATTTTTTTCTTTTTGGGGGGTGCAAAATGCCTTTTGGGGTGAAATTTGCTTTATTTGGTGGCTAAATGCCTTTTGGTGGCAAAATTACGAAAAGTTGACTGCAGAATGAAATCAAATGATTGATTTCTTATGTCGAGAAGGAGTAAAATCGTCTTTATTAGCTTTTTTGAGATCTGAGCCATCCTGATTTCTCCTGGTTTTCTCTTTGTTTTCCTGGTCTTTTCTAGTCTTTCCTTGGTCTTCCTGGTCTGGTAGTCTCAGCCTGAGGCTATTGAGCACGACGCTGATGCTCGAGCAGGCCATCAGTGCACTGGCCCATGTCGGTGTGATCTGCCAGTCGATGCCGGCCAGATGGAGCACTCCTGCTGCCAGCGGTATGCACACGATGTTATAGATAAAAGCCCAAAACAGATTCTGCCTCACCATGTTCACGGTCTGTTTGCTCAGCGAGAGTGCCTCCGGTATGCGCCTCAAGTCATCGCCCATGAGTGTCATCTGCGCCACGTCGATGGCCACATCGGTGCCCTTTCCCATGGCGATGCTCACGTCGGCTGTGGCCAGTGCCTGTGAGTCATTGATGCCATCGCCCACCATGGCGACACATTTCCCCTGCAGTTGCCACTCCCTCACTTTCTTCTCTTTATCACCGGGAAGCACCCTGCTCCTGTAGTCGGTGATGCCGGCCTCCTGTGCCCAGTGGGCGACGGCATCCTCTCTGTCGCCGCTCATCATGCACACCTGTACCCCCATCTGCTGGAGGGTGGCGATGGCCTCTCGAGCATGGGGCTTGAGCGACTCCCTTTCCACGATGGGCAGTTGGTCGCTTTTGGTGAAGTCGATTTGGCGGTTGGGGATGGTCAGCGTCCCGGTCTTGTCGATGAGGATGGCGTCGATGTTTCTGATATTCTCCAGTGCTGCAGCATCTTTGATGAGGATATGTCTTTTTGCCGCATTTCCGATGCCCACCATGAGAGCGGTAGGGGTGGCCAGACCGAGGGCACAGGGACAGGAGATGATGAGCACAGCCACAGCCGACATGATGGCCTGTGGCAATGCGTCGTTGCCTCCTATGATCCACCAGAGGAAGAAGGTGAGCAGGGCGGCGGCAACCACCACGGGCACAAAGATCATGGCGATCTTGTCCACCGTACGTTGCACCGGGGCTTTGCTGCCTTGCGCCTCTTCCACCATCCTTATGATGGCGGCGAGCGCGGTCTTCTCTCCTGTCTTTATCGCTTTCATGCGCAACCGTCCTTGACTCAGGACGGTGCCAGCCAGCACCTCATTTCCCCATTTCTTGAGTACCGGCGCGGGTTCCCCGGTAGTCATCGACTCGTCGACATATGCCCCGTCGTCGATCATGAAACTGTTGGCCCATCTCACCTGACCGTCGACAGGGATCTTGTCGCCGGCTCTCACCTCGATGATGTCGCCCGGTTGGATGGTGGAGATGGGCACTTCCTCAAAAATGGGCTCCTGTTTGCCATCCTTGCCGGTCACTTCACCCTTGTAGAGGCGTGCTGTCTTGGGTGTCATCCCCATGAGGTGCCTGATGGCGTCTGATGTACTTTTCCTTGCTCGCTGTTCGATGACCTTGCCCGTGAGGATGAAAGTGATGATCATTACCGATGCATCAAAATAGGTGTGCCATGTGAGTCCACGGGCACCCCAGACGCTATCTCCCCAAAAAGTGTTGAAGATGCTGAAAATCAGCGATATCGATGTGCTCAGCGCAACGAGCGTATCCATACCTGCCGTGAGATGGCGGCATTGTTTCCATGCCTTGACATAAAACTCCCTGCCACAGTATAGCATATTGGCGATGGCCAGGATCATAGCTGTCTGGTTGGTCGTCTGTCGGTTGCCCAGATGGATCCATCCCATCGTGATGGCCATGACGAGGATGGCGATGCCCCATGAGGTGATGGCTTTTTTGGTGAGTAGCGAGAAGGATCGCCGCTCCATTTCCTCCACGTCAGCCCCCTCCTCGATGATCAGGTCAAACCCGATGCCGTTGAGCGCGCTCTTCATGTCTGCGGGTTGGATGACTTCTTCATTCCACTCGACGAAAGCTGTGCGCGCGGGTAGTGATACCACTGCATCGGCCACCCCTTCGAGTGATTTGAGTTTCTTTTCAACGTTGGCGGCGCAAGCGGCACATGCCATCCCCACTACGGGCCATTTTTTCTTTTGCATGTCAGTTGTTTGTTGTCTTTTTCATCTTTTCCTCTCTTGCCGTCAGCAAGACGCTGAGCACCACGAGCGTGATGCCGGCATAGAAAGCTGCATTGAGTTCACGCGCTTCTCCCAGAAATAGAAATGCCCAGAGGATGGAATAACAGGGTTCAAGATTGTAGGTGAGGTTGACGGTGAATGCCGATAACCTTTTGAGGGCCATGATCTGCAGCATGTAGAGTCCCACGGTGCAGAAGAGCGCATGGCAGAGCATCAGCCATAGGTTGGTGCCTTCAGGGATGACGATGACCGGTGTGGCACTGGGGAAGATGAGCAGGTAGAGGGGAATGATGGCAGATATGCCGACAAATCCTCCTGCCATCTGCCAGAAGAGCACATCACGCGTCCTCACATCACGGCTGATGTCTTTATTATATATTATATATAAGGTGCAGACGATGGAGGATATCAGGCCGATGCTGATACCCGTGCGGTGGCGTGCGTCGAAAGAGAAGATGAGTGCGATGCCGGCGAGGGTGATGAGCGACAGGGCAATCTCTCTCCGTGAGATGGCATGATGGTGGATGAGGGGTTCGAGGATGGCGGTGAAGAATCCTACGGTAGCGAAGCACACCACGCCTATCGACACGTTGGATGCCTTGATACTGGCGTAGAAAAGGATCCAGTGAAGGCCGAGCAAGGTGCCGCAGCCTGCTATCTGCCACATCTTCCTGGTCCCCACTTTGGGGATTCCTGTGAAGACCAGCAGGATCAGGGTGGTGAAGAACATTCGATACCACACGATGTCAACCTCGTTGAGTGTGATGAGTTTTCCGAACAGTCCGGTGAAACCCGCCAGAAAGACACTCAGGTGCAACTGCCACATGCCTTTCTTGCGTTCTTCAGTTGGTGTGAGGGTAGGGGATGTCATGCGCTTTTACTTGTTTACGGCTGCGAAATTACAAAAATTGTCTTGAATAATCCGTTCAAGCCATCTTTTTCTTTTCAGGATGCTATCCGATGGCGTGCAGTCATGGCTGATGCGATGCTGTTGATAGATATGCCGATGCTGATCATTGATACGGCCCATGTGGATGATAATAATAAGTTTACAGTCATGGCTGCAGCAGACATGATCATGAAGAAAAAACGCATGATGAGCTAAAAAGGTCTCCTTGTTCTTGTTTGTTTGCAAAATATTCATTATCTTTGCGGCAGAACTAACACTCATATTTAGTGCATATTGTCATAGCGGGTAATATTGGTAGCGGAAAGACCACGCTCACCACGCTGTTGGCACGTCATTATGGATGGATTCCGAAGTTTGAGGCTGTAGACTTCAATCCTTATCTGGAGGATTATTATCGGGATATTCCACGATGGTCGTTTGCTTTGGAGGTGTATTTTCTCAAACAGCGTTTCAAGGACATCCTCGATATCTCGCGATCTGATCAGACAGTGATCCAAGATCGTAGTATTTTCGAGGGCGTGTATGTTTTTGCCGCCAACAACCATGCGATGGGGCATCTCGATGACCGCGATTTTCATTGTTATATGGAATTGTTTGAGTCGATGATGTCGGTTGTGCGAACACCCGACCTGATGATTTATCTACGTGCCTCCATACCTCATCTGGTGAGCAACATCCAGAAGCGGGGGCGCGACTATGAGCAGCAGATCCAGTTGGACTACTTAAAAAACCTGAATGCACTCTACGACGATTTCATCTATCACCACTACAAAGGTCGTGTGCTCACCGTCGATGTCGACCAGCTCGACTTCCTCGACAGGCGGGCAGACTTGGCTAAGATCCTGCATCTGATTGATTCCCATCTGTTTGGACTATTCCCTGAAACATAAAAATATTTTACTTATGCATATCGCTGTAGCTGGAAACATTGGCAGTGGCAAGACCACCCTGACCCGTATGCTCGTTAAGAGATATGGTTGGGAACCGCGTTATGAACCCGTGGACAACAATCCTTATCTGGATGACTTCTATGCCGATATGGCGAGGTGGTCGTTCAATCTCCAGATATACTTCCTCAACAAGCGTTTCAAGGAGGTGGTGGAGATCTCGAAATATGATGGGGTGATCATCCAGGACCGCACCATCTTCGAGGATGCCCGCATCTTTGCCCCCAACTTGCATGATATGGGGATGATGAGCGACCGTGACTTCGACAATTACAGTGACCTCTTCGACCTGATGATATCTTTAGTGGGACTGCCTGATCTGATGCTCTATATCCGGTCGTCGATACCCAACATCGTGGCGCAGATTGCCAAGCGGGGGCGGGATTTTGAGAAGTCGATCAGAATTGATTACCTTCAAGGTCTCAATGAGCGTTACGAGCGTTGGATCGAAGGGTACCAGGGACGCCTGATCATTATTGATGGAGACACCTGCAAGTTTGAGAACAATCCTTCAGATTTCCAGCGTGTCACCGACAGCATCGACGCGCAGTTGTATGGCCTGTTCCCGTTTGGCAGTTGATATCCTGCATCCGACAAATGTCATTGATATTTGTACATTATACACTAAAAAATGTTATAATTGGCGATTGTTCAAAAAATAATGTGTAAATTTGCAACGAGCAAGTTTATTGGCTTGCTGGAAAGGAGAATATGTGGAGAGTTGTAGTATGTTTAGAATGATCTTTTTGTTGGCAATGATATGGGCAATGCCTTTTGGGGTATTTGCGCAGAATGGTGTTTCTAAAGGTGACTCCATTGCAACTGATGCTGTCGTCAATCCTTCTCCCAAGCAGATGAAGGCGGCTGCCAACACGCAATTTGATGTCAATGGTGATAATGTGATGGATTTGGTCGATGTGGTGGATATCATACGCTATGTGATGAAAAAGGCGAGTACTTCTTTCAATGTTGGCAAGGCGGATGTGAATGGCGACGGAAAGGTCGATGTCGGGGATGCAAAAGCCTTGTCGGTCTTGCTCACTGGGGGGGAGTTGCCTGCATCTTCCAACACACCCGAACTGAGAGGAGATGCCGTCATTGATCCTACAGCGCCGAATTGACCTCTTGACTACGCAATTATTAAATTTTGTTAATTTCCATATCTTTTATTCGCATAAAAAAGCAAAATTGCATTTTTGGTTAAAAAAAAAGATACAAACATAGGTGGTTTTAAATTAATTTTTTAATTTTGCACATTGAAAAGTAGGATAATGGTTAGTGGCAGCATCCATCAATAATGCTGGTCCACTCAAATTCATGACACTATTTATTCAAAGCGTGCTTTAAAATGCTGACTTGACAGAGATGACCGTGAAAACGATAGCCTATTGCCGCAAGTGCATTCTTGCCTCCGTTTTTCTGCTTTCAGCCTTGGTTGCTGTGGCCGATGATGTAAATGTCGACGACATGGGGATTGCACAAGGGCAGACCCGTGAGTTTTATGTTTATCTGAACAACACGAAGAAGGATCTGGTATCCTTTCAGATGGATGTGAAATTACCTGAAGGACTGGTGATCAACAAAAACAAATGCCGGTTGACCAACAGGCTCACACCATCCGGCCAGGAGTTGTTTGTCGGTGAAGTGGGGCCCAACCTCTACAGGTTTTTGTCCACCTCTTACGAGATGACACCGATGGCTACTGTTGATGAGGCTTTGCTCGTCATTTCTGTGACTGCTACAGAGGATTACAACGGTGGGACAGTGAATTTACGTGACCTGTTTTCCGTCTCTGCTGGCTCTGTCAAGGCATCGTGGACGAATGTAGCCTTCAAGGCCAATAAGATCGAAGCAGAGCTTGGTGACGTAAATGGTGATACGATCGCTGATGTCACCGACTGCATGCATGTCGTCTCCTATATTCTTGACCATGATTCACTCTACAGCAGTGCGATGGATATAAACAAAGATGAAGAGATTGATGTGACCGATGTGCTGATGATCGTTGAGAAAATATTGGGAAATTAATAATACAATATAAACAAATTTTTAGCTAATATGAAGAAATGTTTACTCGGAACAGTCATGCTGCTGTTGGCATGTAGTTCATTTGCACAGAAACTTTCTGTTTCTCCTGAAGACATCACTATTGCCGCAGGAGAGCAAGTTGAAGTTAAAATAGCTTGTGAGCATACACGTGCTAAGTTTTTCTCAGGTTTACAAGGTATCATTTTCCTCCCCGAGGGTGTTACACCTGTGGTCACCAATTATGATGCTGCAGTCGCTGATTATCAAGAAGCCTTGGAATATGCAGAGGAGGATGGTATAGATCCCGCTACCATTTTTTTGGAAAAATTTTTCAAATATGATATTGTGGCTAATGTCAACGAGGGGCTTGCCGCAGATGCGTATTTTACGCTCTCCACTAATTTTGTTCCTGCATCAAGGACTAATTCACCAGAAAAAGGAATGAATGAATTCCGTTTCTTACTTTATAATCCGGCTAATGCCGCATTCTTCCCCGCGGAGAAAAGTGTGCCTCAGACCATATTCTCTCTCAAGGTGAAGGCCGAAGATACTATGCAAACTGGCAAGTATGAGGTGGAGTTGGGTGGAAATGTTGATCAAGCGCTTTCTATGACCAACAAGAACAACCAGCGTGTCGTTCCTGATCCAGTTCCCTTCTCTATCGACTATGTGGTCAACTACACCATCGGTGAGTCTGGTTATGGTACATTCTGCTGGCCTGTTGCTCTTGATTTCACAGATAACTCTGATCTTGAGGCTGGTGTTGTGGCTGCTCATAATGGTGCTTTCCTTAAGAAAGTGGATGACACCAAGTTTGCTGCCAAGACCCCGATCATTATCAAGGGTGAGCCGGGCACTTACAGCCTGAATACCACCAAAGAGGAAATTGCTGCTCCTGCTGCCAATTTGCTGAAAGGCACTGTCTCTGCTCCGTTGAGAGTGACCGCCAACAATATCTATGCGCTGGCCGAAAAATCTACAGGTGTAGGTTTCTATCGCGTGGACGAGACAAAGGACGTGGTGATTCCACAGTACAGGGCTTACCTCGAAGGTGAGGAAGCTGCTGTCGCTGGTTACTTCTTCGATGATGCCACAGGTATCTCACAGATGGCTTCCGATGCTGAGCAGGGTGATATCTACACCATTTCTGGTATGAAGGTGGAGAAAGCTGCCAACAAGGGTATCTATGTCATCAATGGTAAAAAAGTTGTCGTGAAGTAATAATCACCTTATTTATAAAATAATCCCTCCTTCGACCGGAATTATAGGGGTCTGGGGAGGGATTTTTTAAAGATTTCCTGTTCTCTTCTCCATCTGCGGATGGACGATGTTTTTTTTGATAGGAGATGTATGCTGACTTTTTCACAACAAGAATAATAGATTTATGAGACATTTAAGATTATTGTTCGCTTTCATTTCAGTTTGTATGGCGACCTACGTCTCTGCTGCCGCTTTTCAATTGGCTGGTATCAATTATACCACCATCTCTGGCGATGAGCCGGCAGTCGCTGTCATAGGCTGGGATAACGAGTATTTTCTGAACCAATTGACTCCTTCAGATCCTACCATAGGTAATATGGACGAAGATGAAATTGGTCCGACCAATTTGGTGCTGCCCCGTACGGTTATCTATGGAAATGTCACTTATAAGTTGAAAGTCATCGAAGACGATGCTTTCGCCAGCTGTGGCACTCTGAAGGAACTCACCATCCCCAATTCTGTGGTGTCGATCGGTAGCGGTGCTTTTCAAGATTGTTTCAACCTGAAGAAGGTGACGGTCCAGTGGACAGTGCCTCTAGCCATTGATGAGTCTGTCTTCAGTGGTGTCAACCTCTCAGGAGATGCAAGTAATCCTCAATCAGGCGTCGAGTTGTATGTCTTATCTGGCTATCAGGCTGTCTACAGTGCCGCTGAGGTGTGGAAGAATTTCAAGAATATTAAAGGATACGCAGACTACTCGGTGGCGATGGCCTTTAAGGATCCTGTGGTGAAAGCCATCTGCTTAAAATGGGATACCGACGGCGACGGAGAATTGACATACGATGAAGCCAGACAAGTCACCAATTTGGGAAATGTCTTCCAAGGAAACACAGAGATTACAAGTTTTACAGAATTGAGATCATTCTCCGGTGTGAAATCGATTCCTGCATCCGCTTTCCGTGGATGTACCAGCCTTGAGGAGATCACCATGTCGAGCAATACGAGCACCATTGGTCAGGAGGCTTTCTCGGGCTGTACCTCACTCTCAAAGGTGACATTCCAGAATGCGCTGACTACCATTGGCGACTATGCGTTCTTTGGGTGCTCCAGCCTTGCTGCTGTGATATTCCCACAGAATTTCACCTCCATCGGTGCCCATGCTTTCGACGGGTGTTCCAGCATCAAATCTTTCACCATTCCAGCTAAGGTGACAAAGATTGGTAATGGCGCTTTTGCCAACTGTACTGCTAACGAAAAACTGGAGGTGACCACTTCCAACACGAGTTTTAAGTCTAACACCAACAAGACTTATATCGTGACCTATGACAAGACTGAGTTCGTGGCTGTGGCTTGCGGTGCCGCTATCAGTTCTTTCACCATCCTGGCCGACGTGAAGACGATCCGTCCCTATGCGCTGGCTGGTGCGAAGACGATAGAGAAACTGAATCTCAACAATGTGGTGACGATTGGTGAAAACGCCTTTGAGGGAGCCTCAAGCCTAACCTCTGTCACCATCCCTTCCACCACCACCACCATTGGCAACCATGCCTTTGCCGATTGTGAGAGTCTCTATACCCTCAAGATTCCTACCTCCGTCACCAGTATCGGTGTCAGTGCTTTTGACGGTGTGGCCAAGGGTATCCGCACACAGGTGGAGTGGGCTTCTCCTCTTGCCATCGCTGATGGCACTTTCGCTAATGCGATCCCAGTCTCCAATGGAGAGATTACTGGTCGCCTGTTCGTGCCAGAAGGAACGGAAAACCTCTATGCCGCTGCCCAGGGATGGAAATGGTTTAACTTCTTCTATGAGGGAACCATTGCCGACTATGCCGCCAATATCATCAATTTCGCTGATGCCAATGTGGCTGCCATCTGTGTGGCTTCCTTCGATGCAGACAACGATGGATATGTGACTTATGACGAGGCTGCTGCCGTGACGGCTATCGATAATCAGTTCCAAGGTGCTGAAATCACCACCTTTGAGGAACTCAAGTATTTCACCGGTCTGACATCCATCGGCGACAATGCCTTCTATGGCAGTACCATCAAGTCGCTGACATTGCCCAATACGATCGTGTCGGTGGGTGACAATGCCTTCGCTTTCTGCAACAACCTTACCTCCTTTAATTTCCCCGCCTCTGTGGAGTATATCGGTAATGGTGTGCTCAAGTCGTGTGCATCGCTCACCACCATCACAGTGGATGCAGAGAATACTCATTATGACAGCGGTCGTAGTTCCGTGCTGTTCAATAAAGATCATTCTGCCCTCATTCAATATCCGGCTGCCAGAAATGGTGTGACGGTCACTTTGCCAGAGGGAGTTACCACGATTGCCCCAGAGGCTTTCCTGGGTGCTTCCAAGATGGAGACCCTCAACTTGCCGGCATCGCTGACCACCATCGGCGAGCAGGCCATGGGCGACTGTCAGGCACTGAAGAATGTCAAGGTCATGTGGGCTACGCCGCTCGCTGTGCCTGCTAATACATTTGAAGGTACTGATGTGGCCTCTGCCAAACTCATCGTTCCGTCGGGTGTGGAAGAACTTTATCAGGTAGCTCCCGTATGGAAAGATTTCGGAGGATATGAGACCTTCAAGCGGTTTGTCAGCTTCGAAGACGAGAAGGTGGAAGAGATCTGTGTCGCCAATTGGGATGCCAACAAGGATGGCAAACTCACCTATGAGGAGGTGGAGGCCATCACCGATCTGGGTACCGCCTTCAAGGGAAAGAGCGATATCAGCATCTTCAACGAACTGAGTCTGTTCACTGGACTCACCAGCATTGCCGACTCCGCTTTCTACGGATGCGCTATGCTCACCAATATCACGATACCTTCCAATATCACCTCCATTGGTGAGAGTGCTTTTGAGGGCTGCAAGATTATGGCAAAGCCTACTGGATCAGGTGGCAACAACCTCACTTCCATCGGCAAGAAAGCATTCTATGGCTGTGAGGCCTTCACGTCCGCCGCTATCTCAGAGAAGGTGACCTATATCGGACCAGGTGCTTACGGCAACTGCCCGGTGCTCACACAGTTCACTGTCAGTGCCAATAACCCCAACTATCGTGTGCTTGACCAGATCATCTTCACCAAAGACACTTCTATGGTGGTCGCCTATCCCGCAGGTAAGACGAATACTACCTTCAAGGTGACGAAAAACTATATCAAGAAAATCTATCCCTATGCCTTCAGCGGTGCCTCACGGTTGAAGAGCTTGGAACTTCACATGATTGATGAGATCGGAGACAATGCATTTGAGTTCTGTACCGGTCTGACAGAGCTGAGACTCTCTCAATATGTGACCAAGGTGGGTGAGAGTGCTTTCAAAGACTGTATCAACCTGCAGAGCATCACGATTCCACAGAATGTCACCTCCATTGGCGACAAGGCATTCGATGGCATGCCCGTGGCAGTCAGATGCCAGGTGGAGTGGCCCACACCGCTCGCCATTGCTGAGGGTACCTTCTCCAATTTCGAGAAAGAGAATGTCTCACTTCCAGGTATCCTCTTCGTACCTGAGGGAACGAGTGAACTCTACAAGAATGCTCCAGGATGGGACTTCTTCACCGTAGTCTCTGAGAGCAGCATGGAAGATTATGATGCCAGCATCATCACTTTCGTCGACCCGCTCGTCAAGAGTCTGGCCGTGGAGGCTTGGGACCTTAATGGTGACAAGCAACTCAGTTATGATGAGGCTGCTGCAGCCACGACATTAGGAAATATCTTCACTGGTAAGGAGATCAATACATTCAATGAACTGCGGTTCTTCACCTCTCTGACTGAGATTAATGACAATGCTTTCAAGAACACCTCATTGAAGGAGGTGACGATGCCTGAGGGTATCACCCGTATCGGCAACTCAGCCTTCCAGGGCACAGCCATCAGCAGATGGAACACCCTGCCTGGCCTCACTGAGATTGGTGACAGTGCTTTCGCTTACAATACCGGTTTCACTTCACTTACCATCTCTGCTAATATCATTTCATTGGGTACTGGTGCCTTCAAGGGATGTCCCAACCTGAAGAATATCAATGTGCAGGAGGACAATGAGAATTACTCATCCAAATCTGGTGTGCTCTACAACAAGTTAGGCAATCACCTCATACAGTATCCTGCCGCTAAGGAGGGTGCTTATGAGATAGCCGATGGTGTTGACATCATCTGTGAAGATGCCTTCTGCTCTGCTGTCAACCTCACATCAGTGATTATTCCGCTCAGTGTGTCTAATATTCAGGCATATGCTTTCCATGGATGTACATCACTCAATGAGGTCACCGTGGCATGGCATGAGCCTCTCGAGATTGAGGCATCTGTTTTCGAAGGCGTCAATGTGTCCAATGCCACTCTTAATGTGCCCAAAGGCTCCGACGTGCTTTATCAGATTACAGATGTGTGGAAAGATTTCAATATGATCGTTGAATATCTCGACGATGTGGCTATTCTTGATTTTGAGGATCCGCTCGTGAAGGAGATCTGTCTGAAGTGGGATACCAACGGTGATGAGGAACTGACCGTCGGTGAGGTCAAGCTGATTACCGATTTGGGCAAAGACTTCTTCCAGAAGGATATCGTCTTGTTTAATGAACTGCAATACTTCACAGGACTGAAGAAATTGCCGGAGAATGCCTTCCGCAACTGTGCTCAGTTGGAGGAGATTCAACTTCCTTCCACCATCACCCGTATCGAAGCCGGTGCGTTCTCAGGATGTGCAAGTCTGAAGGAGATTGTCATTCCTGCTTCCGTCACATACGTAGGGCAAGGCGTATTCAGCAACTGCAGTTCTTTGGAGAAAATTGACGTCAATGAAGGAAATACCAAGCTCAAATCTGTTGACGGTGTGCTCTACAATAAGGCTGTCACTCAACTTGGTGCATTCCCAGGTGGTAAGGCAGGTGTATTCGACATTCCTGCAAGCGTCACCAGTTTGGCTTCCTACGCTTTCTGTGGTGCTGGCAAGTTGACCAATGTGCATATCTTGGGCAATATCACAGAAATTCCTGAGGGAGCATTCTTGAGGTGTTCGTTGCTGAAATCCATCAATCTGCCCGCACAGGTAACCAAGATTGGCAATTTCGCTTTCTCCGAGTGCCCGTCGTTGGTCATCATGAAGTTGGGCAATGAAGCACCTGTCATCCTTGATGAGAGAGTGTTCCGTCAGTCCTATCCCGAGTCTGCACGTCTCTATGTGCCTCTGGGATCAAAGGTGACCTACGCTGCCACACCGTTCTGGAGACTCTTTGGCGAGATTCTGGAATATCCCAACTGTGATGTCAACAGAGACGGCAAATGCGACATGCTCGACGCTGTCGATGTTGTCAAGTTCGTCATCGATACGACTGTTGAGGAATTCGACGAGTATCTGGCCGACTTTGATGACGATCAGTATGTGACTGTCGCCGACGCTGTCCTTTTGGTCAACGAACTCGTCAATGGCAAGGCTTCCGCTTACGCTAATGCCGCTCCGTTCCAGTTTGATGTGGATGAGCACCTGACACTTACACAGGATGCCAACAATGTGTTGTCACTCTGTCTGGAGAGTCCGCTGCCCTACACAGCCTTCCAGTTCGACCTCACGCTGCCCGAGGCTTGCGATGTGCAGAAAGCACAGCTCTCCGCCCGCAAGAATGGTCACCAGCTACTTTACAACAAGATCGGTGAGCGCACTTACCGCTTCGCCTGCTTGTCGATCAACAACAGCAGGTTCACAGGTCAGGAGGGTGCCCTGGTCAACATCTTGGCTGGCAATCCTGAGGGAGATGATCTCATGGTCTCGAATATCAAGTTGATTACAGTCGATGGTGCCATCCATACGTTCGATGCAGTCGACTTCGCTCAACCTACCGGTATTACCGAAATGGTCAATGTGTCTGACAATCAGACCGACGGCGAGTACTACACGCTCAGTGGTGTGCGCGTCGACCGTCCAGGTAAGGGTGTGTATATCATCAATGGAAAGAAAGTAATCATCAAATAATCATCGTAGAACAATGAGAAAGAAAATCATATTCCTGTTAATGGCCACGATGTGCCTTGTGACATACGTCAAGGCAGAGGATATCTTGGTGGATGACTTCACGATCAAGCAGGGTGAGACGATGGAGGTTCCCGTCGAACTGTTGAATGAGAATGACAACCTGACCGCTTTCAGTTTCATTCTGACATTGCCTGAAGGGCTGACGCTCACCGAGGTGACGGCTACCGACCGTTTTGCTGGTCAGGTGACATTCGGCAGTGCCAGCAACCCCAATGAGTACTTCATCGCCGGTGTCGATCTCGATTTGGGCGCCATCAGCGGTACCTCTGGGAATTTCTTGACATTCAAGGTGACGGCCAGCAATACCTTCCAAGGTGGTGAGGGTACGGTCAGCAAAATCGATTTCATCACCTCCGACCGCCAACATGTATCGGGCGAGGATATATCATTCCTCATCGACTATGAGAGTGCCGTGACGGTACGTCTGGGTGATGCCAACCTCGATGAGATTGTCGACGTGACAGATGTGATGACCATCGTCAGCTACATCCTGGGAGATCGTCCCTCTCCGTTCAGCGTAGAGAATGCTGATTACAATAAGGATAATATCATCGATGTGACCGACGTGATGCTGATCGTCAACCACATCCTCGGCAACTGATCTGTTATAATAGCATATGCTATCTCAAGGTCCTTAAGGTCACAATGACTTTAAGGACCTTTTTTAAATCTTGCGGCTTTTTTCTATGTCCATGTGTGAAAATGACATCATGGCCGGCTTTTCTCCATTTATCTTTGTTGCCGTGTTCAACCCATAATTATCAAAGACATGAGAAAAGTAAGAAAAATGATTGACCAGTTGCCGCAGATGCTCCTCCAGGGGGCCGCGCTGCTGGCTGGTGCCGACACCGGTGTGCTGCTGGCTGCAGCCACTCCTCTGCCTGATGCTGGCGTGACCCGAGGTGGATCAGAACAGTACAAGGGTACCACCGAACTCCACAAGACCGCGGGAGCTGCCGCCATCAATCCCACTAACCCCGACGGCATCCTCACCGAGAGTTGCGGCCGCCAGGATGGCGATGCGGAGATGTATCAGAAAGATATCGATGCCCGCATCACGAGAATACGTCCGATGGCCACACCCATCGACCAGATCTCACGCTATGCGACCGCCCAGAAAGCCAACGCTTTTGAGGTGAAATACTACAGCGTAGGAACACGTCCCGTCCGCACGACACTCTCTGCTGCCGTCACCGCCTCCAGCGGGGTGAGCACTGCCATCACCGTCACCGACCCGGATATGTTCACCCTTGACGACACCATCCGTGTGGTAGGTGTGAAGGCCAGGACCAACCACAAGGGAGTCGCCTATGTCGCCAACGACCCACGCACCCCCGACCTGGTGCTCTGTGTCTGTGGCAAGACCTCTGAAGGACAACCCATCGTCTATGCTGTGAATGGCGAGATCGTCGGCGGTCAACCCATCGGTGTGCCCAGTCTCGACAGTGGAACCGTGCTCATCCGTATGGGTAAGTCGTGCGGCGAACTGGATGTGCAGACAGGGCGTTTCAACAACCTCCCCACCTCCGAACTGCAGTATTGTCAGAACTTCATGGCACAGATCGAACAGTCGACCCTCGACAAGATTGCTGCGAAAGAAGTCGATTGGGGATTTTCTGACTTGGAGGAAGACAGCATCTACGACATGAGACTGGCGATGGAGAACTCCTTCCTCTTCGGCGATATGAATGTGATCAACCATTCTGTGAAGGATGGCATGTCACAATGGTTCACCAAAGGAATCTGGTGGCAGGCCGGCAAGGATATCGAGGTGGGCACGTGGAATGCTGCCCGTCAGTGCGCTGTGATCAGCGACGCCGATCTGGTAGATATCTCCAAGGACCTGTTTGTGGGCACTGGCATCGGCAACAAACGTAAGGTGCTGCTCTGTGGCAGTGACTTCCTCGCCACCCTCTCGAAGATCGACAGCGACAAGTTCCGTCTCAAGGACACCGTGGAGGTGTGGAACCTGAAATTCAAGTCATGGGAGACCGATTTCGGGGAGATCCTGGCCATGCATGATGAGCTGTTCGACCTTAATGGCATGGCCGACTGCGCCTTCGCCCTCGACCCTGAATTTCTCACCAAGAAGACACACCTGAGTTGGAGCCGCAATATCCTCGACCTGAAAAAGGCCGGCGTGCGCAACACCGACGCTGTGGTGATCCAGGAGATCAGTTGCCTCTATCTGCGCTATGCGAAAGCACATGCCCGGCTGCAGTTGGCCAAAGCCCCAACGCAGCAGCAAGGGCAATGACACACCTTTCATCATCATCCATCATGCAGAAGACTTATACCAGCCACACAGAGGTGAGTTTTCATGTGCTCATCGACAACCACTATGTGCATGTGACATTCATGCCCCACACGTTGGGAGGGTCTTCACTGACGACCGATGACGTCCGTCTTCAGGAAGCCATCGAGGCTCACCGCTTCTTCGGCACCCGTGTGGTGCTGGGAAGCGTGGCCGGTCAGCAGGAGACTGCCTACCCTCAGACAAGGCATGAGATAGCGGAGAATCACGGAAAAACAGCAGGTATGGCGGAAAAACAAAGTCCCCTCGAACTGCATTTCTCCTCTCTCAGCGATGCGAAAGATCATATCGCCAATACATGGGGCATCTCCCGCACGATGTTGCGCTGTCGTGCACAGATGGAGACTGTCGCCCTTGAGCACGGAGTGAAACTCATCATCGACTAATTCCATTTCCCATCATGACCCACTGGAAAGACAATCACGAGAAACGAACCCCCTTCCTCTCCAGAGGCACACAACGCATCGCTGCTGTGGAAGACCGCACAGACGACATCGAGCAACGCCTCTCACAATTGGAACAGATCTCAGCCACGGCTGTGCAAGTCGTGGAGACTCTGCCTGCCGATGCCGATGAGCATCCCGACACCCTCTACCTCGTCATCCATCCCGACCACTGACGCCATGCTTTACAACCTCTCCGATATCTTGCGTGATACGAGAATCTATCTCAACTACAATGGCGCTGACCAACCGCTGGTCAGTCAGTGCGACACCGATACGCTCATGCTCGATGATCTCATCCTCTCCAAGGTGGCTATGGCTACCCGTGAGGTGCTGGAGGCCTCACCACCATGGCTCACGGGCCCCGGTATCCCTCTATGTTCCCGCCGGCTCTCATGGCCGGAAGGCGAGGGGAGGGGGATGGCCATCCTTGCCCTCCCTGACGATTTCCTGCTCTTGCGCACCATCCGTCTGTCAGACTGGCATCGGCCTGCCCGCATCATCCGGGAAGATGATCCTGCATATGCCTGGCAGTCGAGTCCCTTCATCGGTGTCCGCGGCAATCCCTCACGACCGGTGGCGGTCATCGTGCAACAGCCACAGGGTTGGATCGCCGAACTCTATTCCTCCTCAGCAGGTCCTGGCGTGACGGTGATGACAGCACAGTATCATCCTGTGCCCAAAGTCATCGGCAGCACCATCGATATCCCTCCCTTGCTTTACGACGCAGTGATCCACCGCATCGGTGAGATGACGCTCCACACGCCTGACTGCTGCGAATGATCGCTTCACCTAAAGACAATCCAAACAAATCAAAACCGATGAAAATACCCCATCGACTGATCAACGACCTGGGCACTTTTGCTTCGTTGCATGAGGTGTGGCTCCATCATCCTCATGGTGGTCATCCAGGTGAGTTCTTCCATTTGGGAGACATCTGCTATGTCTGGGATGAGTCCCAGCGCAACTGGCTCAAAGCCGACTATTTCAGTAGCGACTCCTTCCGCCTGCTCCATCAGACCGGCGACCTTGACCTGACGGGCGATCTGCGGGTGGGCGGAAGGGCCGTGTTCCAACAGCCTGTGAAGATGAAACGCAATCTGGTCGTGGAAGGGCAACTCCTCTGCCGCCATCTCCATGGCATGGACTGCGGCCTGCATGCCACCTATGAAAACCTGGTGGCGGCTCATCCCTCGCCAATACCGGGAGAATGGGCTTTGGTGGGCAGCACCGCACAGCTCCAGCTGTGGGGATGCCAGAGCAGCGGCAGTTGGCAATGCCTTCAAGAGACCGTCCCCCTGGGCGATACCTTCGACCTCACTGCCTATGATACTGCCAAGGCTGTCGTCGACGACCTTTCCGCACAAGGCTATGTGTTTTGTGGCATGGCTGATCCGACGACCAATCCTCATCGTCCCGATAGTTACAATACCTTCTACCTCACCTCCCAACCAGGTGTCTACATCCACTTCGGAGGTATCCATGTGGCAGCCTTCTCGGCACTGATGTGGACACACGACCCCAGCCATCCTGACGGTGGAGAGTGGACAGCCTGTGTGCTCCTCGGAGGAGTGTTCGTTCAGACAGAGAACATCGCCGACGGTGCTGTCACCGCTGAAAAACTGGCCGATGGCTGTCTGTCGCCCGACAAGGTGGAAGGACTTTCCGCTATCCTTGACCAACTGACGACCGCCCTCAGCAACGAGGCCGATGACCGCATGGAGGCAGACAGAGACTTGCAACGGGATGTGAGGGAATTGAAGGAGACGGTCATCAGGTCTATCTCCATCAACTCCGGACAGAGAGTATATCCCACCGACGGGCATGTCAATCTCCTCGTCAACGGAAATGGCGGCGGTGCCACCAGTCCAGACACGACCACCGTCACCCAACTGCTGCAAGGGGCATATGCCTATGCCGGACAGCCCTTGCTGCTTCCCTTGGCAGCCTTCGCCGAGGTGGACAACGATGCCATTGAGGGCCGTTTCTATGGTGATCCCACGCAGCATGTGCTCGACATTGTTTGGGACAACCGTCGCCGGCAAGCGCTCATGCCGCATGAGGGGAGATTTTATACCATCTGGTCAGACGTGCCGGGGGAGATGGCTTCCTCTGATGCCTACACGCCCGCGACCTCCGGCAACTTCTACTACATGCTCCATGAGGGACAACTGACCATCTACCATTGGAACGATGATGTCGATGTCAACAATCTCGTGGCCACAGGGACAGGCAGTGACGCAGGGGTCTATGTGGCCAGTGGACTATCAGAAGGCGACTTCGATATCCGCGATGAGGCGGGTTGTTGCATTGCCGTCTTCCGTGACGGACATTTTCAAGTGAAGAACTTCAATACCGCCGAACAACCGGAGATACGCGACAGCCACGCCGATTTCGCCATCACCGATGAGGCAGGCTACAGCATCGTGGAGTTTGCCGGAGGACATATCCGGACAAAGCACTTCGACTCGTCGGAGACCGGTAGCGGAAACACCCTTAGAGTGCTGGCCATCGGCAATTCCTTCTCCTATGACGCTTATTCCTATGTGCCGAAGTTGCTTGAGGAGATGACCGGCGCCCATGTGGTCTTCGGCATTCTCTTCAAGGCAGGATGCTCCTTACAGGAACATTGGGAAGACTACATCAGTACCAATTCACCCTATGAGAATACATCGGATGTGTCTGCCCATTACGGAAAATATACCACCACGTCGGGCGCATGGCAACAAAATCCCACCCGTCCCACCATCCGTGCCGTGCTCGAGTCCGAACCATGGGATATCATATTGCTTCAACAAGCTTCGTCATTGAGTACTGATTACAGCACCTACCAGCCCTTCCTCAACCAGATCATCAGTGATATCGCCACACATGTGTCGTCATCAGTTAGGTTTGGCTTCCTGCTCACGCCAGCGTTGCCTCCCGATAATGCCGGACGCACCATCGAAAACGCTGACGCCGACTTCGCTGCCACCGCACAGGTGATGCAGACCATCCTTGATGAGACCCTTGTCGATTTCATCATCCCTGGCGGTACGGCCATCCAGAATGCCCGACATACGACGCTTGACCACATTCCCACTGTCAACAATGTCTGCGGACATCTCAACTACGTCGGTGAGACAGGCATCGACAGCCATCTGAATGAAGGCCTGCCTTGTCTGGTGGAGGCCTATGCCTGTGCGCTGCAACTGATGGTGGAGACCTGCAGGACACAGAAAGGCATCTTGGGCAGCCGCTTGCGGCCTACCGATGAATGGATCCATGCGCTTAACGTGATAGGGCAGCAGGGTACCTCTGCCGGTGTGACCGACGCCAACTGTCTGTTGGCACAGAAATGCGCTGTCTGGGCTGTGAAGAAACCGTTTGCACTTACGCTATCTATTGAGAGCGTGGCATCATCCTAACCAGGCATTCATCTCATCATGATGCCTCTCATCATCTTTCAGATTTTCATAAAACGTTAGACTTTTCAGATGTTTCATCCACTTCACAAATGGGAAAATCACTTGTTATCAAAAAAGCCGACTTCTCGACCAACGGGATCTTGGCACAACATGCAGAGATCGGGTGGATAGGGCTCTCTGCCACCCGCCTTTCTTTCATTTCTTCTGGCATCACCCTGAAAAACAGGTCACGGTTGGTCATCGATTTCTCCACCAAAGAGTTTGTCCCCACAGAAAACGACCGCGGAGGATATATCGGTGCTGTAGCCAACAATGGTCATGTGCTCGCTCTCTGGTTCACGGCAAAATACAATACGGCCGTCAGCCCGCCAATTCTTGCCAGAGGACTGCAGGTCGTCTATGGCAATACCAACAGTAGCCGGTCACACAGTCTGACTCTCTCGTCGAATATCTATGATGGCAACCGCCATACCGTCGACGTGTCGCCTGAAGGCGTGAACTTCGATGGAACCCAATATTCCTGGCCCGACCAGACGTTTGTCAACAATGACAGAGGACTGGGTACAGCGTTCTTCTACCTGGATTCAGCCAACTGGATAACGTCATTGCCGAATGATGATTACTTCACCACACAACCTGATATGGTGAGAATCCATCAGGTGAGGATCTATGACGACACCGATGAGGCTTCGCTCGTCTTTGACGGCGTACCTGTGAGGAAAACCGACGGCACAATCTGCTATTACGACCGGGTATCAAGAAACTATTTCACCCGCAACGACGGTTCCACACCCGTCAGTTCAGAAACCACCGAATAATTCTTGTCTATGACATCATCATTCATCATCCGCATGGCAGACTTCTCCCAAGGAGGTCAGCCATGCCCTTATCATCCCCCTTCACCACAAGATCCCGATCCCCCGTCGCCAATAGACCCCGATCCTCCTTCGCCAGAAAATCCCGATCCCTCTGAGTCTCCCGATCTCTTTGCTTTTGCTGACCAATTGATCGCCACGCAATTAGGGATGGTTGCTGACAACTCGCAGGCGAAGACCAGCAATTGGAACATTCTCCGCCAGACCCTCAACGGACGGACCACTCCTGTCGTGATTCATCTCGACGGATGCTTTCATGTGATGGCCTCTGACATCAGGACAAGCAACAAGATCACCTTGACCTGTCCGCTCCGGCTGACAGGAGGTGAACTTATCATCCATACCGATGCCGGAGCCTACATTTGGGATGGTCCCTTGGTGAAAGGCAGCAATCCTGCCCATAGCGTGCTGATGGCCTTGGCAAACGGATGCGCCATAGAAGCCGACGGCGTGATGTTCACCAATGAGCGAGAGGGGTTGTGGAACCATCTGCAATACGTCTTTGCCTCCAGTATCACCGTCAGAGGAAGTTACCTGTCAGGACTGTCGAAGGAGGTCGACAGGGTGCGGCTCACCAGATGTACCTTTCGCGGCATCGGCGCCCTGAGGCTCACCATGCGGGTCAATGAGCGGGCAGACGGCAAAGGTGCGTATGCCGATGTGGGCTACGGCGATATCCTAGTCAGCCAATGCTCATTTGATGTCACCGTTCCTCATGTGATATATTTCAGTGGCGGTATCATCAGAAACAAGTGTATCATCGAGCACAACCATGTGGTCAATCTCAACGGTTCCTTCTTTACCTTCGACTGTGACGGATCAGCAGCAGACGTCAGACAGTTCCGCCACAACCGACCGATCATTTTCCGTCACAATTACCTTACCACACGACAACCCTCTGCGGCGGAATATGTTACCGCCCTGCTCACCAAAAACCATGCCGCACAAGTCTATGGCAACACGTTTGACCACTTCTTTGGGGCCAACTGTGTCGGAGAAGACCTGCTGCTCATGAGGACGAGAGGAAGTGGGTTGGAGAATGTCATCAATGAGAACGTGCTGACGGTGGAGGGAAACGCGCTCTGTGGCTTTTATGAGATCTATGCATCGGTCGCCGAACTCGACTTTCATGACAATATCATCACCGACTGCCTGGCCTATAATCTCGGTGACCAGCGTGACAGTTATCCCTCAGTGACGACCTGCAAGTCGAAACAGCGCTACGAGACCGATATCACCAACTACCGCCGCATCTGCCACAACAGGTGGACATGGGATGAGCAGGCATGCAGGAACTTGCTGGAGGATGCCTATGATCATGTGCTCACACCGCTCAACACCTTGCGGCAGGCTGCGGGCCTCGCTCCATACTCGGTGACGAAAGAGGCATGGATCAGACAGCAGTATTATACCTCGCTCTTCGACTATGTGGCCAATATCGATGAGATCACATTTGAACATAATGTGGTGAGCATTCCCGGTGGTGTCATCCATGGGGTGTCGGTGCTCAACAACCCGATAGCGAGTACCTGCTTTCATATCAATGACAATCTGTTCTCTTGTCAGAAGATCACCGGGGCCTTGTGCCGTTTCCGACCTATGATGACGCTCGCACCCACCAAGGTCGCCCATTCTGATACCTACGAGGGCTTGCCGTGGCATGACTGGGATGTGCTGCTGGGAGACCTGGTGACACCGTCTGACGGCCATTATGCCCTGCGGTTACTCGACGGGAGCGCCGTGCAGCCGGGATATAGTTATGGCGGAAGACCCTGGGAATGGTGGGTGGAGCATCGCTATGCCTGCATCTCGTTTGGCGTCAATCAGAGAGCGTCGTTCACCATCGGCAACGATACTTACACCACGCTCAGCATCAATGACATCTATTCCCTCAAACGGCTCGTCAACCGCAATGGTGAGGTGTGCCGCGTGAAATACATCTATCACAGGACGGTGTGCGACGGGGCCACCAAAAACTCATGGATGGAGTTTATCTTCATCGATGATGGGGTGACACTTGTCAAAAACACCGACAACAGAAATGCGGTGGAATGTGTGACCTATTATGTGATGAGACATGCCCTCCCCGAGGTGGAGGTGTGCCGCAACACCATCCATACTGATGAGTCGGCGATGCCAGTCCTGTTGCTCCGGTCATTGTGCAATATGCCCATCCAGGGCAACGACGGCTATGGTTCCGGCGACATTCTCATGTGGCGCAATGCTTTCGGTCGGGTGACGGTGAGCGGAAACTCCATCACGGGGGCTGCCTATGTGAGTGATCCTGGCTACACCCAGCATTATACCGAAGAGGGCAATACGGCCAATGCGGATGCGGTCTTTACCAAAATGCCCTTCAGCGCTGGCAGTTGGCGGGATATCGCTGTGCGCAACTTCTCTTCCGACGACCAGTCGGAAATCAGGTTGCCCGCTGCATACGGCGTCTCTGATAATGGCAATATGACATCACTCGATATCGTAGTAAATGGGGTAAAAAACCTGCGGAGATGGCATACGAGGATGCGCTTCACACGGGAGGCGCCCCTCAAATTCTACCTCTACGACTATTTCGACCGTGCCAAGGCGGTCGATGACGACGGCTATGTGGAGGGCGTTCACTACCTGGCAGGGACTTCCATCATCAGCTATGCGATGACACTCGATTATTCCGTCGGCGGACAGCCGTTTCACAAGCAGATGACCTTCACCATCAGAGGGTATCAGACGGGAAATGCCATCCGTACCTTGGCGGAAGGGACTGCCGATGAACATGTCGGCATCATCGTGACACAGGGCAAGGATGTGTCTGGCGGGTTGCAACGGGGCATCATCGGAGGTGGGAGGATGACGGTGGTCTCGCTCTTTGAGAAGACCAGAGCCGATGGCGATGTCATCATCGGATGGAGCAGGCTCTCATAAGATTTTCTAGGATTTCCTAGGTCTTCCTAGTATCTCCTAGGACTTCTCAAATTCCAATCAATCTCAATTCTCAAATCCAAATCAATATGAGACAACTATCATTTTTTCATTTTGGCGGTGAGGATTACAGCCTCCCGCAGGGACCGGCAGGCGACTCTGCCGTCTTCGACCCGGATACGGGGAATATCCTCGCTACACTCGAAAGCACCACGGGGCAGTCGACCACCACGGCCATGACGCAAAAGGCGGTCACCGATGAACTGGGCAAAAATGCCAACAAGATGTGGACCAGCCTAAATATCTCCTGGAACAAAAATGATAAATACTACAACGAGAACGGCGGACTCACCGCTACCAGCGGATATGACAACGCCGTTGTGGACGTCTCCGCTTATCAGGGGAGAAACATCGTCATTTATGTCTATATGGGGGCTGTGGTATGCTCCATCTTCAAAGACACCAACGGCACCAAACTGACAAGTAAAAAAAGTATGACAAGCGGCACATGGAGTACCACCGTGCCGGCTAATGCCACTACATTGTGCCTGTCCAACTCAAGGTCAAAAAACAGTGCGCCCTATGTCAAGGTGCACACATCCGACAAACTGGCCATCGAGGTGGCCAACGAGAACGCAGCAGCCATCGCATCCCTCACAACAACGGTCGAAAAAGTCAATATCTCTGCACCTGCTGTCACATATCCTGCGGTTTTCTTCACACTAAGAAGCGGATATTATATCGCTAACGATACTGGCATTGAGACAGTAAACAGCAATTATAAGGTTTACAAGAATATCCCGGTGTCTATCGTCACCAACACCATCACACATAACGGCGTCAACTCCAACGGCTTCCACTGCTATGATGCCGGCGGCAATTGGCTGGGACTGGTCAGCAAAGGTGTCAGTGTGGCCAACCTGCCGGCTGGGACCACGGAACTGAGGTTCAGCACCACGTCCTCTAACCTGACAATCACTTGCACCACTACCGCAAAAACTGCCTTGGAAGGACTCATCAACGAAAAAGAGGAACAGCAGATGATCCGCGTCATGACGAAAGTGGGAAATGTGTCACCCGACATCCGAAATCCTGAACTCAACGGGGCTTATGCCATCACTGACTATATCCCTCTTTATGGGGCTGCGGGGGTCGTCTATCCGGGAGGCGCGGATACCAACGCCATCTGCTTCTATGACAGCAGCCTCAATTATGTGGGAGGAACATTCGGTATGTCTGCAAAAGCACCTTCTGAGGCTGTTTTCTTCGTCGCAAGGGTAGGAGCAAACACCTTGGCGGGAACAGAGGTGACATTGGTGCTGAAAGGTGTCGCCGCACCCAATTACAACGGCATCATCGATATACATCGGAAAGTGTCGCACCTCACGTCGCATCTGAAAGGAAAGAAAATCGCATTTCTAGGCGATTCCATCACGGATGCCAACTTTTACGGCGCTTGGGTGAGACTGCTCTGCGAGAAGCTCGGCACGACGGCCAAAAATGTGGCTGTGGCGGGAAAAAGATATGCTGTAGGGGAAATTGCCGCACAGGTGGACAGTCTTGATGGTGATGAGGATGTGGCCATCATCTTCGCTGGAACCAATGACTACAGCCGTGCCAACGCTCCGGGGACTGCCTATGCGGTGGTGGAAGGGGTGAGGACGGCCACCACCGGCAACAGCACTGCTGCAGGAGTACATGCCACCATCAGGGGGATTTATGACAAGTGTGGGTTTATTCCCATCGTCATCATGACACCGCTGCCCAGACCTGGAAGCAGCATCGAAAGCGGTTCCTCATGGGCTGCCAACTCCAACGGCTTTTTCCTGGAGGATTATGTGAATGTCATCATCGGGGTGGCACAATACTATAGCATTCCTGTGCTCGACATCTTTCACACCTGCAACATCCCTGCCCCCATCACGCCTGCCAACACCTTTTTCCCCAATAACGAGACCGTGCATCCGCTCATCAATGTGCATGGCATGATAGCAAGACGAATGTATAAATTTCTCATGGAGGTGATGGATAGATGGTAGTGAAAATCATACATATAGACATTTGCCGCCACGCTGTCGTGCGACAGGTAGCCATGGAGACGGCCTATGTGGCGGTGAAGAGTGAGCACGCTTCCATGCTGGCTGACAGGGTGCCGGTGGTGGAGGCCGACGAGGCGCTGATGCTTTCTTTTTGGAGTCAGAGCTGTGCCGTGCTCGACCTCTTGTTCAGCGGCTTTCTGCTACCACGTCCTCCTTCACCACCTGTCGCAGAGGATGCGGCCTATCGTGCGGCGCTTCGCTTGCCTGATCTTTTCGATTTCAGTGTCGTTGATGCCCTCCGCCAGCAAGCCTTTGCCTTTCTGGTCGCTGACATGGTGGCCCGGTGGATGGCGATGGCATTTCCTGAGCGGGCGGATGGTTGCCGGCAACTGGTGGCGGAGTGCAAGGAGCATTTGAGGCTGTTGCTCAACCGCCGATGTCTGCCGCCAAGAGGACGGCGGGCACGCAAGCGGATGGAGATTTTGTGAACGCATACTTTTTTCTATCCACACCTTTGGAAATGTGGGATGAAATCCTTAATTTTGCAACAGATTTGTTAGAACACTTAAAAATCATCATCAGATATGTGGACAACAATCATTGGTTTGGTGGCTTTTGCCATCGTCGCATTGATCGGGTGGGGTATTGCTGAGTTGAAAGGCAAGGCCTGCCATTATGAGAAGGATGAACTCGAGAAGGCTGTGGATGCGCAACTGGCCCAGCAACTCCATGAGAACGGATTTAACGAGATGGGCATCAAAGATGTGATCAAGAACATCAGCACCAAGGGTTTCAAGACGACTTAGAATCCGGTCACCTGTCAGCCTCTCTTTAGGGCTTACAGGAAAAGGATGCCACAGAAAAGGACAACTGCTGAAATGAGGCGTGAAAACCTCGTTTCAGCAGTTGTCCTTTTCACTTATGGCGTGATGTTATGGCGTGATGTTATGGTGCGGTGGAAGGCGGTAATGTGGAAGGTACCACCTGGCCGCCTACATTCTTCTGCAACTTATCCCCGGTGGGCATCACCCGACGGGTGAGTTCCTCGTAGAGCCTCTTGATGTCGAGCGAGTTGTGGTCGGGGGTGATGACCTCGTTGAAGACCTCTCTTGCCACGTCGCGGTGTACGTTGTTGGGCACGATGATGTCTTTCCACATCAGCGCCCACCACTGGTTGTTGATGACCTTGCTGTTGTAGTTCTTCAACTTGAGTTCGGGCAGGCTTCCGTTGAAGATGGTGTTGATCACGTCAAGGTATTTATCGCTCTGGATGGAGTCTTTGCGCCAGATGTCATTGTTTTGCAGATAGACGTAGTCCTTGTTTTCAAGGGTGATCTGATCGGTGCGGTCAAGGATGAGTCCGGCGTCATCCTCCTCAGTGGTGATGACGGGTTCGTCATCTTCTGCGGTTTTTTGCTTCGGTTGCACGGTGGTCTCCTTTTCACCCAGTTTGTCGAGTGGCCATGGCAGCTTCCCGCTTCCGATAAGGGCGATAAAGGAATAGAGGGCTAATGTGAAGAGGATCATGCCGATGAATTTGATCAGCCGGAGAATGTTCTTCGACGACTTCGACAGCTTCCTTGGAATATACATCTTGTAGCCTTGTCCGTCTTTTTTCACCTTGTATCCCTTCACTTTTCCTGCTTTGAGTTGGTTGAAGAGTCGGTCGCTGGTGCCGATATCAAAGTGGGCGTTGATGGGGCGTCCGTCTCCGAAATCCAGTGTGACGCGTGTCACGTCGTGCTGCGGTTCAGGATTGAAGACATATTCCTTTTGTTTCACAATGCCGGGTGTCACCTTGATCACGGCATCCTTCATCCCCTCGCCCTTGAAGGTGATCTCTCCTGCATTCTGCACGTCTTCCTCATACACTTTGATGAGGTAATATCCGTTGTTGTCGGGCATCACCTGTTCGCCGTTGTATCTCACGATGCCGCTGAGAAGACGCCGCTCGTTGAAGTTGACAATAAATCTCAGTTCATAGAAAAACTTGATGCCTCTCTCATCGATGCGGATGGTATTGGTCGCCGTGTCGAAATAGCCGTAGGGGGTGGGTTTGTTCACATCTCCTTTCACGTCGAGGGTCATCGGAAGCATTCCTTCTTTTCCTTTGAGACTGATGCGCTTGACATCACCTTCTTTCACTTGTCCGTACTCATAGCCGTCGGGAGAGGTGATCTTGAAGGTGCGGAGCACCAGTTCATGGATGTGCTTGCACGCCTGAGGGTTGGTGGGATGCACGTGCTCTCCCACAAGATAGATATTGGAGGTGTGGTTGAAAAACTCTTGGTCGGGATAACGGATCAAGGTGCTGATCTCACCCTCCGTCCTATAGTTCATGTAATAGGTCAGTGGTTCCTCTCCATTGTTCTTGGCCACAGGCAATGATTTGGAGATTCCCTGCTCGGCCCTCCCCGATAGTTTCTTGTGTATGGTCTCCACGGCAGCGGTGAACTGCGGGTTGCTGCTGGGCTTCTCCTTGTCCTTGAGCGTCTCATAGGCTTTGGCCAGCTGTTGGAGGGCAGAGGTGATCAGTTTTCCGTCCACCGTCTTGTGGTTGGTGTCGATGAGGATGCTGTATTCGATCAGGCCCTTACTGATACGCTTGATCAAGGAGGTCTGCATGTTGGTGCCGTCAGAATAGACCCGCACGTTATAGGCCATGTCGGTCGCGAGGTTGTCAATGTCGCTCAGACGGTTTCTTACATTGAAGTCGTAGGCGGCATCTGCGGGGTAGGAGATGACGGGAATGATGCCTTCTTGCTTGAGTTGCTTGTTGATGTTGATTCTGATAGGTTCCATGTGATAAAGGGTCTGTATGGGGTATTGGGTGCAAAGTTACGAATTTTCGGAATAAATTACAAATGTGTCAGCCATTTTCCGATAACGAGAAATCGTTGATTCTTATGTCGCTGCCGTGAGTTCTTTGTCTTCAATGAGTGGGCTGTCGTGAATGATATGGAGGTCGCGCTGCGGGAACGGGATGGTGATGTGGTGCTCATTGAGTGTCTGGTAGACGCATTCCAGTATTTGGCAGTCGTTGATATACTGCGTGAGCACCGGCACCCAGACGAGCACTTGCAGGTTGACGCTGTTGTCGCCAAACTCGCGCAGCACCACCTCAACACCTCTCTCTTTCTCGATGAAGTCGAGTTTCGACACCTCATCCACAAGCAGTTTCCTGGTCTTCTCGATATCGGTGCCATAGGCCACGCCTACATTGAGCATATGGAGTTCATAACCGTGGTTCTTGGTCATGTTTTTGTAGTTCTTGGTGAAGAGCTGGCTGTTCTGGAAGGCGATGACTGAGCCGTCGACAGACTCCAGCATCGTGCTCACATAACTGATGGAGTTGACCTTTCCTCGGATGCCGTCGCAGATGATCCAGTCGCCTACTTTGATGCGTCCTGTCATGAGTGATATGCCGTAGTAGATATTTTCGAGGATGTCCTTCAAGGCGAAACCGATACCGGTGGAGAGTCCTCCCGAGACGACGACGATCCAGGTGCTGTCGACATGGCAGATGGTGAGGCTGATGATGAGCCATGCGCCCCAAACGATGAGTTGTATGAGGTTTTTGCCCATCACGAAACGGCTGTCGGCGGTGGTGGGGTCTTTCAGGACGAAATAGTGCTTGAGCAGTTGTTGGGCGGTGCGGTTGATGAAGGAGAAAAGCATCCATAGGACGATCACGATGGCGATGTTGAGCACGCTGATGGTGAGCTTGGGCGAGTCGATAAACTTATAGGTGAAGATGCGCCATGTGAGGTCGGAGAGGTTGAATACGGAGGCTGCCCAGTAGATGGCCAGCAGTACCGATGCCACGCCAAGCGACGGCAGTATGACACTGTAGAACAGGTCGTGTGGCCAGGTCTCGGTGATGGGCCTGTCGGTCAGGCGGGCACGCTTGCTGTAGTTGTTGATCCAGGAGCGCAGACAGGTGATGGTGAGGATGCAGGTGAGCTGCATCACCCACCAGATGAGCAGCTGCACGCTGAGCAGCGTGTATCCGATCCACGAGCAGACCACCGACACCACGAACACGAGCATGGAGATGTGGGCGTAGAACATGTCGAGGCGCGGCAGGTTCTTGTTGTCGCTTCTCTTGAGCACCCACCATTGCCAGATGGCGCACACCAACAGGATAACGGGTAGTATGAGGTCGGTGAGCACGTTGGGGATGAGGATGATGCGGAAGGCGATGACGATGAAACTGATCGCGATGAGCGGCAGATAGATGCGGAGGGCGGAATTGATCTGCCAGGCATCCACACGCAGGAGCAGCGACATGAGGATGACACCCAACAGCCAGGCATACTGTGTGAGCAGTCCGCTGGCCATGATGAAGAAGTTCTGGTCCCACGTGATGCGGATGGCCTGCAGGGCGATGGCAAAGGTGATTACCGTGGTGGCCATGATGATGACGGCACGACGCGAACGGAAATTCTTGGTGCGCAACCGCTCTGGCACGATCTTGGTGGCCAGCACGCTGATGAGCATGGCGAGAAGGGCATAGACGGCCATGTAAGTGAAGAGGCCGATGATCATGCGGATGTCCCACTGGGAATTTACCTGATCGTAGGGCTCATATTTCTCCTGCACAGTCTCCTTTGTCGTGTGTACGTTGGAGCGCAGGTGGGAAAGAATGCTCAGATAGTTGGTGCCGCCATTGACGAAGATATTGTTCTGTATCTCGTTGTAACGCTCGTTGGCATATTCGTTGAGCCTTTCCAGTCCTTCCTCGGTGGTCTTGTAGATGTCGATATACTCATTCATGCTCTGGCGGTTCTCCTTGAGCATGCGGCCGATGCATACGGCGAGGGTGAGGCACACGTTGCGGTCTATCTTCGCCTGGTCACTCAGCATACGCGTAGAGATATGGTTGAGACTGTTGCGAAGACTGTCGTAACGGGCAATATCGTTGTCGATATTTGAAATACTGTTGCGGAATGGTTGTATGCTGCGATGGTAGTCGCGGTAGAGTTGTGTCACCTCATTGCAGGCATAGGTGAGGTCAAACACGTAATCCTCTTTTTGTGAATAGAGCATCAGCGCGTTCTGGTTGCTGCGCCTTGAGATATCGACGAGGGTCTTGATCACCTGGTCGCGGTATTGCTGGTGATGCTCTGCCTCGTTGCGCAGTTCGTTGTAGTGGTTGGTGATGTCCTGACGCAGGATCGACAGCGTGCTGGCCAGGTCTTTCTCTTTGAGCACAGCATGGGCGGGCAGCCCTATCAGGAGGATGGCCCACAGAAGCAGGAGGATACGTTTACGCATGGTTTTCTTGTGCTTGCACCGGCGGAGGCCGGAAGGATTTCCAATCAGATATGACACAATACTTTGCAAAGTTACGCAGTTTTTGCGTATTTCTAATAATTTTAGGACGTTTTTTTGCATTAAACGGTTTTTTTTTCTTACTTTGCAAAAAGTATTTGTTTCCATTGCAAAATGTAGTGGAAAATCAGAAAAAGAATTGAAAACACAACACTTAAAATCCTCTTATCATGAAAAAACTATTCTTCTTTTTGGTTGCTTTATTGGCCTCTGTGGCAGTCAATGCCACGAATGCGGAAGTGACCCCTGACGTCAGTAAGCTTGCTTGGGAACCAGACGCTATACCCGTGATCTTTTTTGAAGATCCCTTAGTAGAGGATATTTGCTTGAATAACTGGGACACCGATCGTAATGGCCTTTTGAGTGTGTACGAGGCTGCCGAAGTGACAGACTTGGGATGGGCGTTTGCTTGGGAATCGATTACCTCTTTCAATGAACTGAAGTATTTCACAAGCCTGACGGGCATTGGAGATTGGGCTTTCGAAGGCTGTTATGATTTGGAATCTATCACCATTCCCGCCAGCGTGACGAGCATCGGAGATTATGCTTTCTATGACTGTTTCAATTTGACCTCCGTCACTGTCGAATGGGAGGAGCCAATAGAGGTGTCTTGGGGCGTTTTTGATTATATATATGATGCTACTCTCTACGTCCCTTTTGGCACAGCTTCCGCTTATAGAGATGCAGATGTATGGGGAGATTTTGGAAATATTGTGGAATATGGCAGTCCCAATATAGACTTTGCTGACCCAAAAGTGAAGGAGATTTGCGTGAATAACTGGGACACTAACGGTGATGGTGAACTGAGTATGGATGAGGCTGCCGCTGTCACTGATTTAATAGGGGCGTTTGCTTGGGAAAATATCACCTCTTTCAATGAACTGAAATATTTCACAAGCTTGACGAGCATTGGGGAATATGCTTTCATAAACTGTTATTATTTAAAATCTATCACCATTCCCGTCAGTGTGACGAGCATCGGAGATTATGCTTTCTCCAGCTGCTCTAACCTAACCTCCGTCACCGTTGGATGGGAAAAACCATTGGCGGTGGATCGTAATGTTTTTGACGATGTACCATTAAATAATGCAACCCTCTATGTCCCTGCTTGGACAGAGGATACTTATCATTCTGATGAGGTGTGGAATTCTTTTGGTAGAATTGTTGGAAATCCAATCATTTTGTTTGCCGATTCCAAAGTGAAGATGATTTGTGTGGCGAAATGGGATACCGACGGTGATGGTGAACTGAGCATGGAAGAGGCTGCTGCTGTGACTGATTTGGGAGAGACATTTAGTAATAATACAAATATCACCTCATTTAATGAGTTGAAATATTTCACGGGATTAACAACAATCACGATGAGTGCTTTCCGTGAATGTTCTAATCTGGCCTCTATTGTCATACCCTCCAACGTAACGAGTATCGGGTATGTTGCTTTCATCGACTGTTACAGCCTGACCTCCATTGTCATCCCTGCCAAAGTGACGAGTATAAGCACTCGTGTTTTTGAAGAATGCGCCAGCCTGACTTCTATCGTCGTAGATAAAGACAATACTGTATTTGATTCACGCGAAGGGTGTAATGCTATCATCAAGACTGCCAATAATGAACTCATTGAGGCTTGCCAAACTACGTTCATCCCCAATTCCGTGAAGAGTATCGGTGATTTTGCATTCTTTTGCAGAAGGTATATCAATTCTATAGAAATACCCAATGGTGTGACAACTATCGGGGAAGATGCTTTTGGATTCTGCACCAGACTGACCTCTATCACGGTTCCTGCCAGCGTGACGAGTATTGGGGAGAGTATTTTCAATTATTGTTCAAAACTGTCTTCCATTACAGTCGCATCAGGAAATACAGTGTATGATTCCCGAAATAATTGCAATGCCATTATTGAGACATCATCCAATATACTGAGGTTTGGTTGCAAAAATACTGTTATCCCCAATTCTGTGACAAAAATTGGATACGATGCATTCCAAGGTTGTTCTAATCTTACCTCTATTGACATACCATCGAGTGTGACAAGCATCGGGGGAAGTGCTTTCAGATTCTGCACAAGACTGGCCTCCATCGACATTCCCAACAGTGTGACGGACATAGGGAAAGATGCTTTCGGTTATTGCTACGACTTGACTACAGTAAACATCGGAAATGGCTTGAAAAGCATCGGAGATTGGGCTTTCGAAGGCTGCTACAGTCTACAATCCATCAATTTTCCTGATGGCTTGACAAGTATAGGGGAGACAGCTTTCGAAGATTGCAATAGTCTGACCTCCATCAACATCCCTAGTAGTGTGACGAGTATCGGGGGCGGGGCGTTCGGAGGGTGTTCCGGTCTGACTTCTGTCACCGTTAATTGGGTGGAGCCATATGAAGAGTCTTATCTTTTTTGGGATGTACCATTGGAAGAGGCTACTCTTTACGTTCCTGCTGGTACCAAGGCTGCTTACGAGAGTTCTGAGATGTGGAATGAATTCGGTAACATCGTGGAGATGGAGGATGATGAGTCAGAGGCATATGTAGCCGAACTAATAAGTGAACTTCGTTTCTATTATAACGGTGAAAGATCTGAATTTGAAGGATCTTTGCCTACTTATAGTTTAAATCAAAATGATGAATGGCCAGGTTGGGGTATGGATATTGATGACGAAGAGAGTATCCGAGATATATGGAGTATTAATTTTGATGAATCATTTGCGAAAGCAAGACCAACGTCTACCTTTAGGTGGTTCGCCTATATGGAAGCTATGGAATGGATTACTGGATTACAATATCTCAATACTTCTGAAGTGAAAAATATGAGTATGATGTTTTTTTACTTAGACCGAATGGAATCCATCGATGTCAGTCATTTCAACACATCTAAGTGTACTGACATGTCTGCCATGTTCACCTATTGCTCAAGTTTGAAAGAATTGGATCTCAGTAGCTTTGATACATCCAACTGTGAAGATATGTCTGGAATGTTCTATGATTGCGAAAGTCTGGAAAGCCTTGATGTAAGCAATTTTGTCGTTCCAAGTGATCCGGAAAATACATCGGACATATTTGGAGGATGCTCTGGTTTGAAGACGCTCAAAATATCATCCTCGATGGAGGACCTCTATTGGAATGCTTGTGAAGGTGTCGGTTCTCCTGAGAATCCATGTGTTATCATCGCACCTGAGGGCTTTAATTTCGGTATAGACACCTCTGGTGACTACTTCGAATGGAAAGGTGGCTACTTCTGTCTCGAGAAACCAACAGTGGTTGAAACGGAAGGTTCCAATATTCATCTGGGGCGCAAGTTTGATGTCATTGTGGGCATGAATACAGGCAATGGAAACTACAATGGTTACCAGTTTGAACTTTGTCTGCCGGAGGGCTTCCACCTGCAAGAGCAAAACGGCCAGTACGTTTATACGCTTTCCGATCGTTTCAACGGTGATGGCATCAGCGTCAGCATCAGCGATGACAACCCGTCTGCCCCTGCGGAGGATACTCCGCTGATGGCATCGGGACAGACTGCAGCCTTCACCACACCAAGAACATCTTCTTCAGTTTTCTATAATGTAGTGGTATCCACGACAGGTGATGAGGTCATCAAGGGCAATGACGGCGAACTGATCCGACTGGTGGCCGTTGCCGACAAGGATGTGGATAGAGGTGAGCATGAGGGTTATATCTCCGATGCCTTCCTTACAACGACGGAAGGTGGGGAAGAGACCGTGGAGCCTGATGTTTTCCACCTTGTCATCCCAGAATATGACTTGGGCGATGTAAATACCGACAATGTCGTGGACGTGACTGATGTGATGGTGGTGGTGAACCACATTCTTGGAAACTCGCTTTCCAACTATGATGGTGATTATGCTGACATGAACGATGACGGCATCGTTGATGTGACCGACATCATGCTCATCGTCAGCGTCATTCTCGACCCGGAGCGGGTGTATGCGCCCGCCTTCCCCACACAAGAAGGCCTGTCGCTATCGATGGAGAAAGATGCCACATTGGTCAGTGTAACTTTCGCCTCCGGCTATACCGCCTGTCAGATGACGGTGCACCTGACCGATGGCATGCGCCTGACGGGTGCACGGCTCTGTGGTGAGGACAATGATGCCTGCCACATGGTGCGCACGACGCAACTTCCCGACGGTTCCTGGCGTGTCTTGGTCTATTCTTCCGACGCCGCTCCGCTGCGCTCCTCGGAGGAAGGTCTGCTTCGCCTGACCACCTCGGGCACGGGTCATGTGTCGCTCAGCGATGTCTTGTTCACCACGCAGCAGTGTGAGTCGGTCTCCTTCTCCGAGGTATCCACCACGACGGGCATCGGTGATGCCACCGCCGGCTCTTCATCCGCTGGTGATATCTACGACCTCAGCGGCCGTCGCCACACCACCACACCGCAGCAGTCGGGCATCTATATAAAAAATGGCAAACTGTGTTCTGTGAAGAAATAATATAAAAAAGAGATGTCAACATACATTTAAACGAGTTCGGCATAATTTGAAGTAGATTCGGAACATTTAAGCACTGTTAAACAATCCATTATGATTATGAATAAGTATTTATTTTCATTCATAGCTTTTATTATTCCCCTTATCATCCAAGGGCAGAATATCTCTTTCAAGGATAGTGAGGTGAAACGCATCTGCGTCGCAAACTGGGATTCGGACAAAGACGGTGAATTGAGTTATTCCGAGGCAGCCAAAGTGACAGAATTGTGGGATGCCTTTTCTAGTAAAGACAATATCACATCATTTGATGAGTTTCAATATTTTACTGGACTTACGAGCATAGGAGAACAAGCATTCAGGGATTGTTCCAAACTGAGATCAATTATTTTTCCTAATAATGTGATCTCTGTCGGAATGGATGCTTTCCAAGGGTGCATCAGTCTTCCTGTCGAAGATAATATCAGATATGCAGACACTTATCTTGTAGAAGTTGTAGACAAGTCACAATTTGACATTCACATAAAGAATGGAACTCTGTTTATTGGCAATTATGCATTTTCCGACTGTACCAATCTGATATCCATCACCATTCCCAACAACGTAATCAGCATAGGAGCAGGTGCTTTTTATGGCTGCTACAATTTGGAGACCATCAACATACCTAACAGTGTGACTGTTATTGAGAGTTATGCATTCATGTGCTGTTATGGAATGACCTCCATCACTATTCCTAGCAGTGTGAAGTTAATCGATGATAATGCTTTCCATAGCTGCTATAGTCTAACATCCATGATAGTTGCTCCAGGAAACACTAATTATGATTCTCGAAATAACTGCAATGCGATTATCGAAACCTCATCCAATACATTGATAGCAGGTTGTCAAAATACAATTATCCCCTTTGGCGTTACAAGCATTAAAGATTGTGCTTTTGAAGCCTGTACCACCCTGAAATCCATCATTATTCCCAACAGCGTGACAAAAATAGGTTATTCGGCTTTTAATGAATGTTCCAATCTTAAATCTGTCACAATATCTAATAGCGTAATAGATATAGGGGAGTATGCTTTTTCTAGCACTGCATTAACTTCTATTACCATCCCCAATAGATTGGAGATTGTAAATGCAGGAATGTTTGCAGGTTGCCATAACCTAACTTCAGTTACCATCCCAAGGAGTGTAACTAATATAATGTGTAGTGCATTTTATGATTGTTCTAGACTGTCATTAATCAATATTGAAAATCCAAATCCAATTAACTTTTGTGAGAATGAATTCTCTAATTGTCCTTATTTAATAATCTGCGTCCCTGCTGGCTCTAAAGCAAACTATGAAAAATCCAAATGGAACGAATTAGGTGATATCGTTGAGAATGATGATTCCAACATTATTTTTGCAGATCTCACAGTAATGGCACTCTGCGTGGCTAACTGGGATACTGACGGAGATGGAGAATTGAGCATGGACGAAGCTGCTGCTGTGAAATCATTAGACAATATATTTAAAGATAGAACGGATATTATCTCGTTTAATGAGTTGCAATTTTTTACAGGATTGAAGCTTATTGAATATGAATCTTTTGCCTATTGTTCCAAATTGACCTCAGTCACCATTCCTAACAGCGTGACAAGTATAGGCTATGGTGCTTTTGGGGGTTGTACCAAACTTTCCTCCATCACCATTCCCAATAGTGTATTAAGCATTGGGACAGGTGCTTTTAACGGTTGTACAAGCTTAAATACCATCAACATACCTAACAGCGTAAAAAGCATAGGTTCTAATTCTTTCGAAGACTGTACAAATCTGACTTCTATCAATATTCCTCTTAATGTTACAATTATTAAGGATTGGACTTTCCATGGTTGCTCAAGCCTAACTTCCCTCAACATTCCCCATAATGTTACAAGTATTGGGGAACATGCTTTTGATTCCTGCTCCGGACTTCAATCTATCACTATTCCAGAAAGCGTAACCAACATTGGCAGTTATGCTTTTTCTTGTTGCTATAGCCTAACATCCATAACTATCCCTGACAATGTGATAAGCATAAATGAGGAAACTTTTTCAAACTGTTCTAGTCTAACTTCTATCACTATCCCGAACAATGTGATGAACATTGGTCAGAATGCTTTTAGAGAATGTTCAAAATTGACATCAGTTGACATCCCCAACAGTGTAACAAATATTGAGGGGAATCCATTCGTTGCTTGTTTTGATCTATCCGCCATTAGTGTTGAATCTGGAAACAAATTTTATGACTCACGTAATAATTGCAATGCCATTATTGAAACCTCGACCAATACATTGATTACAGGTTGTCATAAAACAATTATCCCCAATAGCATAATAGAAATAGGTTCTCATGCTTTCTCTTTTTGCACAAACCTTACCTCCATCATTATTCCTAAAAGTGTGACAAACATAGGAGATGGTTCTTTTTCAGGCTGCTCTGCTCTGACCTCCATCATTATTCCTAGCAGTGTGACAAACATAGAAAATAGTTCTTTTTCAGGTTGCTCTGCTCTGACCTCCATCACCATCCCCAGTAGTGTAACGAATATCGGGGCAGGTGCTTTCATGGAATGTTCCAACTTGACATCCATCGTTATCCCCCACTGCGTGATGAGCATAGGAAATTGTGCTTTTGAAAGTTGTTCCAACCTAAAATCAGTAACTGTAAAATGGGAAAAACCATTGGTGGTGACCTCGAACATATTCCTAAAAGTGCCCATAGACCATGCCACACTTTTTGTCCCCATTGGCTCAAAAGCTGCTTATGAAGAGGCACCTGTTTGGAACAATTTCGGTACTATCATAGAGAAGGAAGCTTCTGATATCACTTTTGCTGACACTAAAGTGAAATCACTCTGTGTGGACAACTGGGACACAGACTTTGACGGAGAACTGTCTTATAACGAAGCATCAGAAGTAGCTGTTCTTGGGACAGTTTTCAAGAATTCAAAAATCTCTTCATTTAATGAATTGCAATATTTCACTGGCCTGACCAGCATTAATACCGGTGCCTTCAGCAACAGCACGGTGAAGAACATCACCCTGCCTGAAAACATCACATCCCTCGGAAAGGATGCCTTCCTTTACTGCCGCTCACTGACAGGAATCCATCTCCCCGCCAAAATGCAGACCATCGGCCAGAATGCCCTGTCAGGATGCTCGGCCATGACCTCCATCACCGTGGATGAACAGAATGGGGCTTTCTGTGATGTCGATGGCGTGCTGTTCAGCAAGGACAAGACCTCTCTCGTGCAGTTCCCGGCTGCAAAGACAACCGCCTACTCAGTACCTTCTGGAACCGAAATTATCGAGAGAGATGCATTCTATGAGAGTGGATTGGAATCTGTCGTACTTCCAACGACCCTTACCGAACTGGGCTATGATGCCTTCGGCTACAGCACCAAACTCACGGAACTGACCATCCCTGAAGGCGTGACCACCATTGGCGATTATATTTTAGACTATTGCACAGCCCTGAAGACGCTGCACATTCCCGCCAGCGTGCAATCCATCGGGCAGCGCATCACCAACGACTGCAAGGCCATCACCGATGTCTATAGCGACAACAAGTCCCCGTTTGCCATCAACAGCAACAACTTCACGACTGCGACCTACAGTAATGCGACCCTCCATGTTCCTTATGGTATGATTGAACTCTATTCCTTCCTGGACGGTTGGAAGAACTTCCAAAATATCGTGGACGACATCACCGTCAGTCCTTACGCCCATGCCGAAGGTTCCAATATGTATATGGGCCGCCAGTTTGATGTTTCCGTGGGCTTCTTTACCGGTAGTGGCCGCTACAACGGATACCAGTTTGACATCAGTTTTCCGGAGGGCTTCCGCCTTCAGGAAAAAGGCGGTTCTTACAGTTATGAACTCTCTGACCGTTTCAACAACGAAGGAATGAGCGTGAGTATATCCAAAAACTCCAACGGCTCCTACCGCGTGATGGTGTTCTCAACGACGAACGCTCGTATCAAGGAGAATGACGGCGAACTGATCCGTCTCGTGGCCGTGGCGGACAAGGACATGGAGGCAGGTGAATATATGGGTAATGTTTTCAGTGCCATGCTCAGCAAGACCAATGGCGAGAGCATCGATGTGGAGCCTGGATTCTTCCATCTTGTCATCCCGGAATATGAATTGGGTGACGTGAACACCGACAACCGGGTGGACGTGACCGACGTGATGCTGGTGGTGAACCACATCCTCGGCAACACGCTGATGCTATACCATGGAGACTATGCCGACATGAACGGTGACGGCATCGTCGATGTGACCGACATCATGCTCATCGTCAGCGTCATCCTTGACCCTGAGCGGGTGTATGCGCCCGCCTTCTCCACACACGAAGGCCTGTCGCTATCAACATAAAATGGCCGTCGCCACACCACCGCCCCGCAACAGTCGGGCGTCTATATCCAGCAGGGCAAGGCGAGAACCATGAAAAGAAAATAGTGATAGAAAAGTAATATGAGAAAACATCTTTTAATGAATAAACGAATATTCTTCACCCTTTTTGCATTTTGGGGATGTCTGTCTGTATGCTATGCAAAGACAGAGAAAGTTCAAACTCTTTCCAAAGCAACGGATGATTTGCCAGAGATAGTGCTATGGGAAGGACATCGCAGTCTGGCTGGATTTAACAATTATTTTCTGGAAAACTGTGGTGAAGCCCTGAAGGCTGTTGACGCAGAGCCTGGCGATATCATTCGTTTTTATATGTCAACTACCGCATCAAACTGGTTGGTGTATCTCAAAGATGGGCATATGGGTTCTCAACAGTATGCGGCTTGGTCAGAAATACCTTATTACGATGAGGAAGGCTCTTTGATAC
>JAEEGL016528234.1_pt1 | contig 53003 bp, 40 predicted proteins | sample 9134231 | NCBI WGS metagenome assembly JAEEGL01 (sample SAMN16246548, study PRJNA631951) | gut metagenome | biome: gut microbiome; feature: rumen; material: fiber-attached | host: Bos | place: Iran: Karaj | collected 2018-10 | reverse complement strand
GGCGGAGCCGTGGCCGCCGTCCTGCTGAAAAGCGAAGCCCAGCTTCTGCTTTTCACCCTCGGCGGCGTGCTCCTCGCAGTCACCGGCCTGATCGTCAAATCCCAGTACAGGTAGCGCCATGTTCCCCAAACTCGACCCGCTCCTGCACTCGGAACTGCGGCTCGCCGTGATGTCGGTCCTTGCGGGGGTGGAGTCCGCGGACTTCACCTTCCTCAAGGCCCAGACCGGCGCCACCGCAGGTAACTTGAGCGTCCAGATCGACAAGCTCGCCACCGCCGGCTACATCGCCGTGGAGAAGGGCTTCAAAGGCAAGATGCCCTGCACCACCTGCCGGATCACCCAGGCCGGCGTGGAAGCCTTCGACGCCTACGTCGCCGCCCTGAAGGAGTATCTCTCCGGGGGCCAGGCGTAAATCACCGCAGAACGGGAACGGAAATGTAATTCCGTTCCCGTTTTTGGTAAAAACGCCCTGCCCTGGGACGAAAACCCATTATTCTTTCCCGCAAATTGCTATATTTGTTCGCTTAACAAATAGAACAATATGGCATCCTCCATTTCGATGAAATCGCTGTCGCGCCTGCAGTTCCGCCAGCTTTTCCGCGGAAAGAAGGGTCGCGACCTGGTGGGCCCGGCCATCTTCGTCGTCTATTTCTGGATCCTGGAGATAGTACTGGCGGTGGAGCTGGGGGAGAAGCTGCCGCCGCTGATGGGAGTCCTCATCTTTGCGAGCTTCCTCATTCCGGATTTCCTGATGAAAGTCATCTTCGAGCGGGACCACACGGTGATGGACCCTTTCCTGAAGACGAGACCCGTCCCCCAGGCGCTCTGGGACAGGTTCCTGACCGTCTCCCAGTTCTGGAACCCGACAAACCTCCTTATGCCGGCCATAGTCGCCCCGGCCTGCTTCCTGTTCCTTTCCTTCCCGCTGAGCATCGTCGTCCTCGTCACGCTGTACCTGGCCTCGGTTTTCGGCGGTTTCCTGGTGATGCTCATAAAGCACCGGGGGACATACCAGTCGGAGAAGAGTGACACCAAAAAGGCCGCCCGTACGTTCAAGTCCACTACGGGGCATGCCATATTCAACCTCCAGACCAAGAGCGTCCTCCGCTCGAAGAGACTCAAGACCGCAATCATCTACATGTCGGTGCTGATGCTGTTTTTCTTTGTCACCAATGCATCGAGAGGGGACAGCGAGTCGGTAAGGATGTTCCTCTTCTACTTCATTATGCTGTCAGCCGCCATGCTGGCCCAGTACGGACTGGGCGTCGAAGCCGGTTTCTTCAGCGCCATCTGGACACGTCCCGTCTCCATCAGCAGGATACTTGAGGACAAATTCAAGATGTCTGCGGTCATGGGCGGAGTATCCGCACTGATCACCATCCCGATCTGCATCTGGGCTGGTATACCCGCATACGTTCCGGTGGCCTATGCCCTGTTCACGGTCGGATTCGGTTCACTGATCATGCTGATCGATGCCTATAAATGCTGCCCTTTCGACCTTTTCGGAAAGAGTTTCTTCAACTATCAGGGCACAAAAGCGACTTTCAAGGCCAGCACCATGCTCGGGATCATCGTCATCATGGTGGTCGCCCTGGTCCTGCCTTTCCTCCTGTCCGACCTGACCGCGTCCATCATACTCGGCGGCATAGGCCTCGTCGGCATCATCTTCCACCGGCCCTATTTCAGCTGGGTGGAAAGCAAATTCCTCAAGAACAAGCATAAATACATAGAAGAATACCTGTCGAAATGATAACGCTTACCGAACTCAGAAAACTATACAACGGCGTAGCCGCCCTGGATATCGATGCACTGACCATCGAGGAAGGACAGATAGTCGGCCTCGTCGGAAACAACGGCGCCGGCAAGACCACGATGATGCGCCTTATACTCGACATCATCCGCGCGGACAGGGGAAACGCCACCATAGACGGCATGAGGGTGGACCAGGACCCGTCCTGGAAGGCATTCACCGGCTCCTACCTCGACTCGACTTTCCTTGTGGATTTCTATACTCCGGAGGAGTTCTTCGATTTCGTCGCCGAGGCGTACGGGATCCCCGGGAACGAGCTTGCACGGCGGCTCCAGGCCTATGAGACGCTTATGAACGGAGAAATTATGGGCAAGGGGAAACTCATCCACGACCACTCGAACGGCAACCGCCAGAAGATAGGCATCATCGGCGCAATGCTCGTCAACCCGAAGCTGCTCATACTGGACGAGCCCTTCAATTACCTCGACCCCAGCTCGCAGCTCGTGGTCGCGAAACTCATCCGCGAGATGAACCGCGACCTCGGCACCACCTGCCTGGTCTCCAGCCACAACCTCAACTCCATCAACGACCTCTGCAACCGCATCCTGCTGCTGGAGAAGGGCAAGCTCCTGATGGACAAGCCCCACGTCCCCGGCAGTACCGACCCCGAACTCGAAGCATATTTCCTCGACGCGGTGAGATAAGCATCAGCTCATTCCGCGCTGGCGCTTGATGGTTTCGTAAGCGTCCTGGATCTGGCGGAATTTCTCCTCGGCGGCCTTCTGGACCTCGGGTCCGAGGGTCGCTACTTTGTCCGGGTGGTTCTTCATCGCCATCCGGCGGTAGGCGCTCTTCACTTCGTCATCGGTGGCATTGGGAGAAATGCCGAGGACCGCGTACGCGGAATCGTCGGTCTCCCTGTAGAACATCGCGATGACGGAGTTGATGTCGGTATTATTGAGACGGATCACCGCGCCTATGGCTTCCAGGACGGATTTCTCAGACTTGCTGAACGTCCCGTCGGCCGTCGCGATCTGCACCAGGTAATGGAACAGCTGCAGGCGCTGCGAATAGTTCATGTTGTCGGCGATCTGCGGACCGACGGAGTAGATGTTGACCTGCTGGCGGTTGAACCCGTCCAGCATGCGCATCGCCTCGTCCACGACTGAGTCGCCGAAATTGCGGCGGATGAACTCGCGTGCGCAGTCACGCTCGGACTGGTGGACCTGACCGTCTGCCTTCATCACAGCCGACGAAAGCACCAAAAGGCTGACGAAAAAACTGTTGCGCTGCTCGTCAGCGGTATAGCGGCCGCCGGTCGAAGTCCTGTAGCCGCCTGTCTGCTGCTGGTACGTACCTCCGGTCCGGCCGGTGTAGCCGCCGTAGCCGCCTGTGCCATAGCCACCTGTACCATAGCCACCGCCGTAGCCGCCCTGGCCGTTGCCGGCTCCTCCGCCGGGCAACTGCCTGGTGACATCGATGAACTTATCTACGGCTGAGCCGATGAAGTATCCGAGCAGGGCCCCGATGGGGCCGCCGGTCACCCAGCCCAGGAAACCGCCTATCCATTTACCTGATCCCATATTCTCTTTATGTTACGGCCGCTCCCCATCAAATACCGGTCCAGCACCGTACGACTGCCATAATGGCGGAGGCGCGCCGTTATCTGAGCGCCTCCGGGTCGTTGTAGCGTATGGTCACACCGTAGTCGTTGATGCTGCGGTTGAGGCCGTTGGCGGTATCGGGCGTGCCCTTGCGCTTGCCGGAAAGGACTTCCATGGACATCTTCCTCTCGTCGAGGACGCGCTGGAGGGTCTCTGGATTGTCACCGTGATAGTGGCCGGGATAGAGTTTGGTGATGCCATTCTTCTGCATGTAGTCAGCCGTGCGGGTGCAGGTCGTGACAAGGGTCGAGAAAGGTCCGGCGAAGAGCAGGAGATTGGTCGAGCCGAAGGCGTCGCCGCTGAAGCCGTAGCCCTTTGACTTGTCGAAGAAGGTCACCGAGCCGGACGTATGGCCGGGGGTGTAAAGGACCTCGATCTGACGGCCGCCGAGGTCGAAGACCTGGCCGTCCTCGAGGTGGTTGACCTTACCCTCGTAGCGGCGGAGCATGCCTTCATCGGCGGGATGCACCCAGACCTCGGGGAAGCAGCCGATGCCGCCGATGTGGTCGCCGTGGCCGTGCGTCAGGGCCATGATCACAGGCTTGTCCGTGAGCGCGGCCACGGCCTTGTCCAGATGCGGCATGCTGGAGCCGGCGTCTATTACCAGGGCCTTGTCATTGCCTTCGACGACATATACGGACTCGTTGTAGACGAGATGGCCGTTGCCCTCCCAGGTGTGGTCGTCGATACGGCGGAAGACGATGTCCTCATCGCGGTAGACGAGGGTCTCGGGATAGTTGTGGCGGTATTTCTCAGCCTGCGCGGAGCTCCAGGTCACGATAGCGTTGCCGTTGCGGAAATATGTCTCGAGGCCGTTGCGGCCGAGGTTGGACGGCTCCTCGGAAGCGGTGCCGGCCTCGATCTGGTTCACGACCTCCTGCATCTGGCGGAGGTATTCCATCCCGAGTTCGCGGCCCTTTGGAAGGTCAAGCCAGTCCTTCTGCCAATAGTGGCCGCCGTATATCTGAAGCTTGTCGAGGTCCACGCCGTTGGCGGGGTCCTCAAGCCATCCGATCAGGTGCGGCACTGCGGAGACATAGTTGTAGAAGCAGTCCTCGTTGAAGATCCACACGCCGTGGCCGGAGCCGACGGCGTCGCCGGTGAAGAGAAGGTTGTGTCCGTCAAGGTAGTACACCATGGAGCCGACGGTGTGGCCGGGGACGGCGATGGACTTTACCAGCATCCCGCCGAGGTCGAACTCCTTGCCTTCGCGGATGAACTCGCGGCGCTCCTCCGGGATGCGGTCCGCGAAGCGCTGGAAGTCGTCCCGGGGCAGCGCGAAGCGCACGCCGGGGACTTCGAGCATCGCGGGGAGCATACCGGTGTGGTCGCCGTGACTGTGGGTGAACGCCACCGTCACGGGCCTGTCGCCGGCGCGCTCCGCGATGAGCGAGCGGAGCGACTCGGCGGCATTGTCCGCCCAGTTGATGGGATTGGAGAGGTCGATGACCAGGGCTTCCTTTTCACCTACGATGAGATAGATGTCCGAGCAGTTGTTGAAATGGGTCTGTTTACCGTCAGCGTCGAAGGTTTCGCCGGCGGGATTGGAGCTGTTGAAGTCCTGGATATGATAGACGTCCTTCTCGATGACGGAGACGGTGTAAGGGCCGACCTCCACGTCCTTAGGGCCGCCGCAAGCCGCGAGAAGCACCGCTGCGAGCGCTGCAGCATAAGTTTTCATGATGTGTCCGAAATTCATATTGTAAAAGCTTATTGGTTTCAAAATAAAGCGTTTGTGCGTGGCGTGTCCTACAAATGTAATCTTTTTTTTCTACAATAGTGAATTCACGGGGCAAAATCGCTAACTTTGACTGACCGTTCGAATAACGACGAAAAAAACATAACAGATGAAACGCTTTCTGACTTGCATCGCGGCACTTCTGGCTGCCGCTGCCATGATGGCCGCACAGACCCCCGAAGAGATCGTCGCCCGCATGGAAGAGGAAATGAACAAATCCGACAGGATGGGACTGGCCGTCACGATGGATATCAAGATTCCCATCATCGGCATGACTTCCGCCCGTATGTATAACTTCGGAGAGAAGAACCGTACGGAAATGAGCATCGGTGACGTCAAGTCCACCCTCTGGATGGACGGGACCACGATGTGGACCTACACTCCGAAAGACAACGAACTCGTCATCGAGACAAGGAGTTCAAACTCCAACAGCCAGGAAGACAACCTCGGACTGATGAAGGGCATCACTGCCGGATATGACGTATCGCTGACCAAGGAGACCGCCGACGCCTGGTATTTCGACTGCAAGAAGTCCAAGGCCAATACCGCCAAGGACGACCCCAAGAAAATGACTCTCGTCGTCGACAAGAAGACCTATCTGCCCAAGGAACTCACCGCCAAGGTCAAAGGCATCACCATCTCGATGAAGGATGCCGTCCTGGGCGTCACGGAGAGCGAAGTGACTTACGATTCCTCCAAGATTCCCGCGGGCGTGACAGTCACCGACAAACGCTAGGCTGCGGTGAATCGTCTATGGAGGGAGACAATACTCTGCTTATTCTTGGCATCATCGCGGCCGCGGCGCTGGTCACGGTGTGGGCGCTGACGCACGTCATCGTGACCCTGCGCTGGAAGGGCCGGGTGATGCAGGCCCTATCCGAAAAGAGAGTCGAGGAGGCCCTGCGGAAGCAGCAGGCGGAAAGCCTGCAGCAGCAGATGGCCTCCGTGAAGGCCGAGATGACCGCAAGGACCGAAGCCGTCCTCAAGGAGCGCGAGGAAGAGCTGAGCCGCAAGGCCCGGGAGACTTTCGAGGGCATCAGCGGCGGGCTCTCGCGCGACCTTGAAGCGATGAAGACCGCCTTCGAGGCCGGCAAGAAGACGCAGGCGGAAGACGCCGCGGCGCTGCGCGAGCGCTTCGACGCGGCGGTCCGCGACCTGGAGGCGCAGAGCCGCGAGATCGGCGGCAAGGCCGACCGTCTCGCCGACGCCCTGCGCGGCCGCAAGAAACTCCAGGGCTGCTGGGGCGAGACCGTCCTGGCGAACCTCCTGGCGGACGAAGGCCTGGTCGAAGGACGCGACTATGAGAAGGAGTCCACCCTGCGCGACGAGTTGGGATTCGTCCTGCTCGGCGAAGATTCCGAAAAGAGGATGCGTCCCGACTTCATCCTTCACCTCCCCGACAACAACGACATCGTAATAGACTCAAAGGTCTCGCTGGCGGCTTTCAGCGACTATGTGGAGTCCGACGACCCGGAGGTCCGGGCGGACGCGGCCGCGCGCAACGCAGCGGCCGTGCGCGAGCAGGCGAAGCGCCTTGCGCGCAAGGGCTACGAGCGCTACCTGCGCCCGGGCCGCCGCATGCTGGACTACGTCGTAATGTTCGTACCCAATTATCCTGCCCTGCAGCTGGCTTATACGGAAGACCCCGCGCTGTGGCGTGACGCCTACGCGCAGGGAGTCCTGATCACCAGCGAGGAGACCCTGATGCCTTTCCTCCGGATGGTCTCCATAGCCTGGACCCACGTGGAGCAGGTCCGTAACCAGCAGCAGATCATCGCTTCGGCGCAGATGATGATAGACCGCGTGGCCGACTTCGCCAAGGCCCACGCGGAGATGGGAAGCAAGCTGAAGGACGCACAGGAATGCTACGACCGTTGCTCCGACAAACTCAAGGACTCCGGCCGCAGCATCGTCCAGTCCGCCCGGCAGATAGTCAGACTCGGCGTCCCTGCCAATCCGAAAAAGCCCCTTCCGGAAGAGTAACACCTTCCATCTCTCAGCGCCGTGTACGGCTTATTCGGCGGCAGGGGCCGCTTCGGGCGCCGGGGCGGCCTCGGGCGCAGCCGCTGGCTCCGCGACCTTCTCCACCTTCGGCTTGCGCTCGATGCCCATCCACTTCAGGTTGTTGGTGAAGTAGCAGACGGCGAAAGCGACCACCAGAAGGAATACCAGCCAGCGGAGGATACGCTTCCAGAGCGGAGGACGCATCGAGTACGGGTCGGCCACGTGAACCTTCGGATACTTGGCCACCGAGGTCAGGGTCTTTCCGAACAGGATGTTGACCAGGACTGCGGAGTTGATGGCCCAGCCGTTGGCATTGAGGACCGGTCCGAGATTGCGCTTGCGAAGCTTGCGCCAGGCGATGAAACAGGCAGGACCGGAGATGATGAGCATCAGTACCGCAATCAGGATCAGCCACTTCCACCAGACCAGGCCCTTGAGGGCATTGATGATGAGGGTGAAGACGCCTGCGACAGCGGCAATCGCCATGGTCACCATCGCTGCTATGCCGGCGAATTTGCCGACATCGAACGGGGCGGCCTTGGTGGCGGCGTCGACTCCTTCCTTGGGCTTGTTCGTAGCGCTCTCGGAGATGTTGGACAGCGTGTTCATTCCCTTGGCATCCTTTTCGGCGGCGGACTTGTCTATCTTGTCGGAAATGAACTTTCCGAGCTTGCGATAGGGGCTCCAGAAGGCCTGGCGGACGCTGATGGGATTGTCCACGACCTTGATAATGACGGCGTCCCAGTCCTTTCCGTCGCGGTCATAGAAGACGCCGTTCACGCCGGGACGGAGGTTGCGGATGCTTCCGGCGGTCATCACGGCGACGATGTTCATAGTCTCTCCCTTGGCCTTGGAGGTGCAGGTGCAATAGATGAGGAACATGCCGCTGAGACCGGCCATATCGGCGTGCTTGCCCATGTCCTCGACCCGGATACAGAGGTCGCAGCAACGTTCGTCGACATAGAGTTTGCCCACCTCGAAGACTGCAAGCTTCTCCGGGTCGCGGGTATAGAAATCGCTCAGGATCACGTAGTTGTTGAGGAGTCTTGCGAAATTGGCATAGTAGCGGACGAGCTTGCAGGCCTCGTCGATGCCGCTGGCCTCGGACTCGAGGGCCTTGTCGGCCTCGACGAGGGCCAGCAGGGCCGGCTTGCTGTCGGCCGCGAGGACGGCCTTGACTTCGTCAAGTCCGAGCGGCTCGACTTCCGCGCCGGCCTTCGCCGCCTTCCAGGCGTTGTACGGTGCGAGGCTGGCGACGACTTCGTTCCACTCCGCCTCGGTCACTCCGTCCTTGTCCGCAAACGCGGGCACAAGCGCCTTGACCGTATCGACGGCCGCCTTCCAGGCGGGGTTGATACCGGTGAACGGGAGCACCTGCTCCTTGCACGGACGGGCTATGGGATACGAGGCGATCTCTGCCTCCTGCTCGGCGAGGTTGCCGCCCGCGATAGCTACAATCTTCTCGACGTCGACATCCACGGCAGTGGCGGCGGCATCGTCGAAGGCGATGAGCTTGCAGCGCATGAAGAAGTCCTGGACCTTGGCCTGGACCGCCTCGACGGCGGCGTTCACCGCCTCGGTGCCCTCGCCGTACGGCAGGGCCTCGGCGCCGGCCGCCTGCCAGGCGGCATACGCGCCGGCCGCCTCGTAGAACTTCTCGACGAGCTCGGCCGTCACGCCGGCCTCGCCGCAGCGGTCCGCCGTTGAACCGACAGTTTCGGCAATCTGCCCGATCGTCTTCTTCAGGTTTTCATCATCAGCTGACACGGCGGTGATCACGCCGTCTCCGTTGAACTTCGTGCCGGCGAAAATCCTGGTCGGATCCTCGATGTCCTCGAGCGCAAGTTCGTCCTTTTCCAGGCCGAGATACTCCAGGACACGCTTTGCCGAATCGTAGAGTTTCTTCCCCTCTTCGGTTTCTGTGTTGATAAGGGCAAGGGGAAGGGCCTTGCGGCCTTCCAGGATGGAGTCCTTGTCCTTGATGACCGAGGTCAGCCATTCTGCGGCAGCCACGACTTCCGGGACGCGGATCTTCCCGTCAGCATCGGTGTCCAAGAGCGCCAGTGTCTTTTCGTCGAACTCAAGCCCCTTGGTAGGGCAGCTCAGAACCGTCCAGAGCTTCTGGTCCAGCTCTCCGAGATGTGCGAGGTCCTCGCCGCCCGCAATCTTGACTCTGACCACTCCACCTACGGAGCAGTACTGCCAGTCATACTTCGAATTGGTATCTTTTTTCATGGCGATAAAGGTTTCGTGACTTGTAAAGTTAAGAAAAATCCGACAGAATGTGTATATTAGTGACCGGAAAAACCAATCGCACCGCCAACATGAAAAAGCTGTCCACCGCCCCGGCCCTGCTGGCCATCATCCTTTTACTGTTCACGGCATGCAGCCACAGGCATTATACCGCCAGGACCGACGACGTCACCATCGTCGTGCTGTTCGACAACGACGTCCACTGCGCGGTGGACGGTTATCCGCGGGTAGCGGCCTACAAGACGCAGCTCATGCAGCGCTATGATAATGTCTGCCTGGTGTCGTCGGGCGATTTCGTGCAGGGAGGAAGCCTCGGAGCCGTTTCCAAGGGAGAGTATATCGTCCGGCTGATGAACAGCGCCGGCTACGACGCCGTCACCCTCGGCAACCACGAGTTCGACTACGGGATGGACAGGCTCGCGGAGCTGTCACGGATGCTTGACGCTCCCGTGCTCGCCTGCAACCTCTACGACCTGCGCGGCGGGGACAGCAGGCTGATGTACGAGCCATACAAGATCTTTTCCTTCGGCAAGACCGACGTCGCTTTCATAGGCATCGCCACCCCTTACAGTTTCACGTCATCGACACCCACCTATTTCCAGGACGGGGACGGCAATTTCGTGTTCTCGCTCTGCACGGACAACCTTTACGAAGTGGTCCAGGCCAACATCGACCGGGCGAGGAGCGAGGGCGCGGACTACGTGATAGCCCTGTCGCACCTCGGCGACGACGAAGCCTTCAACGAGATCAACTCGCTGGAGCTGGCCGCCCGTACCTCGGGACTTGACGTCATCCTCGACGGCCATGCGCACAGCACCATTCCCGGAAGGTACATGAAGAACAAGGACGGCAAGGAGGTGATCCTGACTTCGACCGGTTCGCATTTCAGCACGGTCGGCCAACTTACCATTTCCCCGAAGGGGGACCTTCACGTCGAGCTCATTCCGATGGAGACGCTCACCGCCCGCGACCCCAAGACCTTCACGCTGCTCGAGGATATCGAGCGCGCCTATGCCGAGCGCGGGACGCGCGTCATAGGCACCAGCGAGACCGACCTCTGGACCGAGACCGAGGAGGAGGGCCGCATCTCGCGCTTCGAGGAGACGGCCTTCGGCGACCTCTGCGCCGATGCCATCCGCGGCGTGATGAAGGCAGATTTCAGCTTCCTCGGAGGCGGCTCCATACGTGCGAACATTGCCAAGGGGCCCGTCACCTTCAACGACATTTTCTCGGTATTCCCCTTCGGGAACACCATCGCGACTTGCGAGATGACCGGGCAGCAAATACTTGACGCCCTGGAGTTTTCGGTATCATCACTGCCCGTGGAGTTCGGCGGTTTCCTGCAGGTGTCGGGCCTGCGCTTCGAGGCATATCTCCAGACCGACAGTCCCGTGACGGTGAATGAGAACAAGGCTTTCACCGGCTTCCTTGAAGGGCCGCGGAGGGTGCGGAACGTGATGGTCGAAAAGGAGGACGGAACGCTCCTGCCCCTCGATCCCGCCGGGGTCTATACCGTGTCCGGCAGCGCATACCTGCTGAAATCGCATGGCGACGGATACGACGTGCTGAAGGACGTCGATGCCGTCGATACCGGCATCGGCGACGTCCAGGTCCTCGAGCAGTACATCGTAGAGAACCTCGGCGGCGTCATCCCCGCCAAATACAGCGAGCCCCAGGGCCGCATCACCCTCATCTATTGACCGCCCCTCCCCGGCCTGAGCCCCTGGCGGCGCTGGCTTCCCCGGCGCCCTTTGCATACCCGGCGCCCTTGACGCCGTCGCACACCGTCCCCGACGCCCCACCCCTTCTTATCCTTCGGGCATTTCCCGAAGGATACGGTCGTTCCGGGCACTACCTTCGGGCATTTCCCGAAGGATGCGGGCGTTTCGGGCACTACCTTCGGGCATTTCCCGAAGGATGCGGGCGTTTCGGGCACTACCTTCGGGCATTATCGCCAGAATGGAAGTATTTGTCCAATTCAACATTCGAAGGATTGAGCTTATAAACCACCATTCCGCGGAGTCGATTGATCTGCAACGAGTCTGCATCGACGCAGTCAAAGCGGCGATTTGACAAATCGAAACCTGCCCTGCTGACTAATACATTCATTTTCTCGTAGTTACGGTAATCCTCCCGCGAGCTGTCTTCGTTCACGTCATATTCTGAACCTTTCACAAGACCCAGTATTTCGCTCAATGATTCCTTCGTCTTCCACTTCGACTGTATCAACCTGTAATCGATGACATTATATACCGAAACGATGTGGTCCAGAATCTGCTTGTACTGCTCGTCGCTCATGCTTTCCTTCAACGTGTCGAGGACGGCATAGTCTATATACTGCCCCGAACTATGGATCCTCTCCACCATCGACAGCCTCTGTTTAATAGAAACCGGTACTGAAAAGTGACTGACCTGATTGGAAAAAGGATTCCGTGAGTCCATGTATGCAAGGAAATTCCAGCGGTAAGCAATTGCCGTTTCGGCAGCTTTCTTGGGAATTGGATTATTATAAATGTATATCATACAATCATATACATCATTTCCATATTTGGGGGCACTGCCGTATGGCTTTTTGAAGAGCTTACCCTTTCTGCCGTATCTTCTATTGTACTTTCGTGCATAAACGGAGCATAAGGCGTTCAAGAATGATTCCATGTTTTCCTTCGATCCGAATTGTCCAAGGATATGGAAATGGTTTTTCATGATGCAGACCGCAACGATACGGACCCGATACTTGAACGCCAGGCAGCAAAGCATGGTAAAAAAGACGATGCAATCTTCATCGGTGTAGAAAATGAGTCCGCGGTCGACAGAGATCTGATAGATGTGCTGGAAGCCATTTTTGTAGAATTTCCTTTCAGGTGTCATAGTTTGTATTGTTTAAGGGTATTTCAATCGGAACTGACGTACGCCAGGGTGGCGACGGAGATGCGGGTCGGGGGAGGGAATGCCTGCCTGAGCACGGCGCGGCAGGCATTCAACGTCGATCCGGTGGTGAAAGTGTCATCGACCAGCAGTACGTGCTTGGCCCGAAGGATGCGGGCATTTCGGGCGCTACCTTCGGGCATTTCCCGAAGGATGTGGGCGTCTCGGGCACTACCTTCGGGCATTTCCCGAAGGATGCTTTGGCGAGGTGACGGAGATGACTGGCGGAGGAGTCGACGGAGCATTTTCCGAAGAAAGAGGGCGGGGCGGAGGGAGAAGGCGCCGCGGACGTTGGCGGACTTGGCCGCCAACGGCAGGCGGACCTGGGAGCGGGTGCGGCGCGAGCGGCGCAGGATGTCCGTGCGGAGCTCAGCTCCGAGGACATCCGCCAGCTCGCGCGCGATGACCTCCGCCTGGTTGTAGCCACGCTGCCACCGCCTCGTCCAGTGCAGCGGGACGGGGATGACAACATCCACGTCCGCGAACTGCGGCGAAGCTGCCAGGCGCACGCCAAGCATGCGGGCGAAAAAACGCCCGGCAGCGAGCCCGCCCTCGTACTTCAGGTGCCAGGGAATGCGCCGATAGCCGGAGTCCGCGTTGTAGAAGAACAGCGCAGCGGCGAAGGCGTACGGCTCGCGAAGGGATGACGGAGACGGGGCGTCGGAAGAAGGCTCGCGGGAGGATGGAGGAAGTGAAGCGACGGGATATGACGACTCGGGGGATGACGGAGACGAGGCGCAAGGAGATGGGGCAAGGGGAGGATCGTCGGGGAAGGAGTCGGTGAAGGTGGTGGCGGTGGAAAAGGGAGAGGCGACAGAGGGGGCGGCGGTGGGGGTAGGAGAGGCGGATGAAAAGGGAGAGGCAGCGTCCAAATCGTTCTGGATGAGGGCGTTGAATTTGTCGGCCATGGGGTTGTGGGAGCGCTCCCAGAAGTGCGTGAAAGGGAAATCCGCCTGGCAGTCCAGACAGATGAAGCGCTCGCGAAGGCCGAGGGGGCGGCGGCAGACGACACAGTGGCGCGGCATTGCAAGGTCAAGCAGTGCCGTGCCGGCATCTCTCAGGGAGATACCGGAAAGTATCGGGTCCATGTGAAAGACAGGCGGGACCTAGCAGTTCATGCCGCCGCAGCAGTGGATGACCTGTCCGCTGACATAGGCGGAAAGGTCACTGGCGAGGAATAGCGCCACCTTGGCGACATCCTCGGGAGTGCCACCGCGCCTGAGCGGGATGGTCTTGACCCACTGTTCGCGCACGTCGTCGGGCAGGGCCGCCGTCATCTCTGAGATGATGAAGCCCGGGGCGATGCAGTTGGCGCGGATGCCGCGAGGGCCCATCTCCTTGGCGATGGACTTGGTCAGTCCGATGAGGCCGGCCTTGGAGGCGGAGTAATTGCACTGTCCGGCATTGCCGGAAACGCCGACGACGGAAGACATCGAGATGATGCTTCCGCTCCTCTGGCGCGCCATGACGGGCGTGAGGGCGTGTATGAAGTTGAACGCGGATTTCAGGTTGACCGTCAGGACGGAGTCCCACTGCTGCTCGCTCATGCGCAGCATGAGGCCGTCCCTGGTGATACCGGCATTGTTGACCAGGATATCTATTTTACCGAACTCCTTCAGTATCTCCTCCACGACAGCATGCGCCTCGTCGAAGGAAGCGGCGTTGGAGGCGTATGCCTTCACCTTGTGACCGAACGCCTCAAGCTCGGCGACCGTCTCTTCGGCAGCCTCGTTGATGACAAGGTCAGTGAAAGCGACGTCAGCGCCTTCTTCGGCAAATCTGAGGGCGATGGCCTTGCCAATCCCTCTCGCTGCGCCAGTGATGAGCGCAACTTTTCCTTCAAGCAATCCCATATAGTAATTTACAGATATACAATTATATAATACATCATGAAGCCGGAGGTGACAAGCTTGAGGCCGGTACCTCCGAGAAAACCCATGAAAGCCCCGATGGAGGCCTTGAAAGAAGCCCAGACGCCCTTGTCCTCGATGAAGAAATCGGCGAGGAATGCGCCCAGGAGAGTCCCGACGATTATCCCGATCGGCGGGACGAAGAGTCCGATGAACAGGCCGGCGATGGCGCCGCGGGCCGCGGCCTTGGTCCCGCCCGTGATACGGGTGAAATACGCCGGTATGACATAGTCCAGGACAGAGACTATGACTGTGATGACCAGCCAGATGACCAGGAGTTTGGTGGACATTGGGTCACCCGCTCCGTTGGTACCCTTGGCCAGGTACGCCAGGAGCATGCCCACCCAGCCGATGGGTGGCCCGGGAAGCCCGGGAACCACGCTTCCGACTATGCCGATGATGCCGGCGACGACGGCAAGGACAGCCAGGACGCTCATGGCCTACGACTTGTCGGCCGCCATGGCCGCTTCAACATCGTCCGGGGCGATAGGCAGACGGTTTGCACCGAGCCTCCGCGCCCCGTCCTCCGTGATGAGCACGTCATCCTCCAGGCGGATACCGCCGAAATCATAGTACGAAGCGAGCCTGTCATAGCAGACGAAACCCTTGTCCGTACCTTCCTTCTTCCACTGCTCGATGAGGGCGGGGATGAAGTAGATGCCGGGCTCGTCGGTGACGACGTTGCCGGGGACGAGCGGGCGCGCCATGCGCAGGCTTCCCAGCCCCAGCTGGGAAGACCGCCGCTGGCCCGGCCCGTATCCGACGAGATTCTCCCCGAGATCCTCCATGTCGTGGACGTCAAGACCCATGTTGTGGCCCAGGCCGTGCGGCATGAAGAGGCCCGCAATGCCGGCCTCGACCATGCCGTCCACATCGCCGGCCACGAGCCCGAGGTCCTTCAGGCCCTCGAGCATCCTGCGGGCGACGCTCAGGTGCACGTCGAGATACGCCGTGCCCGGACGGGTGATGCCGAATGCATGTTCATTGCATTCATACACAAGCTGGTAGATATCGCGCTGCTTCGGCGTGAACTTCCCGCCCGTAGGGTAGGTGCGGGTGAAGTCCGAAGCATAATGGTCGTTGGTCTCAAGGCCGGCGTCGATGACCAGGAGCTTCCCGGGCTCGATGAGCGCCTCGTGGGAATGGCAGTGGAAGATCTCGCCGTGCTGGGTGAGGATGGTGGCGAAGGATACGCCCCAGCCCTTGGCAAGGGTAAGGGCCTCCATGGCACCGACTATCTCCTGCTCCTTGACCCCGACGGTGATGCCCTGTCTGGCGACGGTGTGCATCAGCTGGCCGAGGGTGCAGGCCCTCTCGAGCTCCTCAATCTCGATGTCCTCCTTGACGAGACGCATCCCGACGACGGCACGGACCATCTCGATGGAAGCCGCCGGACATCCGGCCTTGCCCTTGGAGAAGGTATCATAAGGGTCAAGCCCGAGCAGGGAACCCAGTTTCAATGCATTGTAATATCGGGAAGCCGGCAGGAAATGCACCTTGCGGCCGAGGGAGCGGGCCGCGGCCACGGCGCTCTCGAGAGCGCCGTACGGCGCCGAGTGCGCCACGCCGACGCCCGCAGCGACCGAAGCCACGGAGGGCATGGGCCCCATCCAGATGATGTCGTCTATCTCGACGTCGTCGGCATAGACGGTCTCCTCGCCGCTGTCAAGGTCGAGCACCGCGGCGTAACGAGGCTCGTCGATGCCGAAATAATACAGCCAGCAGCTGTCCTGACGGAATTTGTAGCAGTTGTCCCTATACTGTGCCGGGGAGTCGACATTGCCGATGAAAAGGGCGATGCCCGTGGCTCCCTGCGCCTTCATGCTGTCGATGAGCGTCTGACGCCTCCTGACATAAACTTCTTTTGCGAACATAGCAAACAAATATAGGGATTTCCTGCCGCTTTGTCAAATAAAACCGAATGTCAGCCAAACATCGCCGAACTGCCCCTCGAGGCCGTTGTTCTTCTCCAGATAGTTGCGTGTCAGCTGTCCCCGCCATATGATATCGTCCCTGGAATTGAGCGGGATCTCTATGTCGATCCCGAAGCTTTTCGACTTCACGGTGACCTTGGCCGTGCATTTCCAGGTGACCTGCGTGCCCCCGTCGTCCTCCGTCACGAGGAAGGCGAGCGACTGCAGGTCCTCGGTCCATTCTGAAATGAGCACGGCGCGCACAGGTATCTTCTGCCTGACCTGGCTGCGCTTCACCGATATCATGAAATCCGTGACGGAAGGCGAGTACAGACGCATCTCGGCTTCTGTGCTGGCGTTGAAATTCTCCACTCCGCCGGCCTTGAAGACCATCTCGTTGCCCCCGGCGAACCAGCTGTCCTTGTTCTTCATCAGCTCCAGCTCCTCAAGTATCAGGGTCCTGGTATCGGACGGGGACTTGGTCTGCTTGCGGACGACGACCGTGCCGCCGGACCCCCAGTCGGGGTCCTCGCGGCGCAGCATCTCTATGGTCTTGTATCCGCTGTCGTCATTGCGGTTGATCACCCATACAGGCCTCTCCATGGCCATTTCCTCATTTACGACGACCTCCTTGACGGAGCCGTCGGCACGCATCTCGTATCCGATGTTGGCAGTCATCTCGCCGCCCGGGTCAAAGGTGACGACCGGCAGGCTGCGGCCGTCCCAGTCCTCGGAATACGGCCAGTAGATCTGCAGGTCGGACTGAGTCAGGGCGGCTATGTATTCGGAGGCGCTGGCGGGGGAGCCGCCGGCGCGCGTGGCGTACGACTGCTCGAGGTAGTCCTCGAGCAGCGTACGCAGCGGCCGCGGCCAGCGTTCCGCCGCAGACTTCGTCCCGGCGGAACGCTCCCCAACCCCCGCGCCCGGCGAAGTGAACAGGTCCGCCATCGTATATTCTTCGTCATAGCCGTTTCCCAGCGAGGCACTCACGGCAGTATGCACCTCGTCCAGATGCTCCTTCTCCAGGGGCAGGCTGGAGAATATCTGCGCGAGCTCCTCGAGGGGGACCGGAGTGGGATCCGCCTCCTGATCGGAAGCGGGGAATTTCTCACAGGAAAAAAGTGCAAGAAGCAGCAGCGCCTTGGCCGCCGTTCCGATAATGGATTTGTCCTTCATAGTCGATTCTCTTTAACCTATGCAAAGGAAACGACTATTGTCCGTGTTCGCAAAATGGAAACGGATAAACTTGAAAAACAGCCCTGCAGAGACGTCAGAGGGTGTTTTTGGAATACAGGACGAAACGATTTCTGTCAAAAACGTCCTTCCGGACGAGGGTATGGTGGAATCCCGAAGAGCGGAATACCTCCTCCGTCTCACCTCCGAGGCGTTCATTGATCTCCGTAAGGCCGCGTCCCTCCGGCAGAAGGAACCGCACTGACCAGCGGGCAATCGCGCTATAAAACAGAAGCGGGTCGGAACCGGGAACGAACAGGGCAAGCCCGGGCTCATTCTCCAGAACATTGCGGTGCATGAGGGGCCGCTCCAAATCCGTCAGGTATGGAGGATTGCTCAGTATCAGGTCGAACGGGCCGTACGGAAAATCCTGCTCCGTATCAAGTACATCCGCCTTGACGAACACGGGCCGGACCGCCCCCCTTGAGGACAGTTCCTTCGAGAAATCCTGCCCGCGGGCTACGGAAAGCGCCCCTTCGGAGACATCCACTCCCACGACTTCCGTACCGGGAGCCATAAGGGCCACCGACCAGGCGATGCATCCGGAGCCCGTACAAAGGTCCAGGACGCGCACCGGCGCAGCGCCGCGCCCGTACGGGCTGCGCATGCGCCGCAGGCGCGCCGCATCCTCCACAGCCTCGCGGACGAGCTGCTCCGTCTCCTGCCTGGGTATCAGAACGTCCGGCGTGACGCGGAAGCGGAAGCCGCAGAACTCCGCGAAGCCGAGCACGTACTGCACGGGCTCGCCGTCGCGGAGCCGGCCCATCGCGGCCTCGAGGGCCGCCAGGGCCCGGGGCTCCACGACCGTGCCAGGCTCCACTATATGCGTATAGCTCTTCGTCCCAAGCAAGGCACCGCACAGCATCATCACGATGCCGTGCGCCTCGTTTTCAGGGTACAGGGAGCCGAGGGACCGTGTCCCTTCGCGTATGAAATCCGCCAGAAGCATCCCTTAGGAATTCTCTATGATGATGGAAAGGAAGGACGTCATGTCCATCCCGGCGGTCCTGACCATGCGCGGCACGAGCGAAGCGCTGGTCATTCCGGGTATAGTATTGACTTCCAGGAAGTAAAGTCCGTCCTCGCCGAGGATGAAATCCACCCTGACGACTCCGCTGCAGCCCAGCTGGCGGTAGATGCGCCTGGTGGTTTCCTGCACCAGCGTCCTCACCTCGTCGGTGACGGGAGCGGGGCAGATCTCCTGGCTGTGGCCATTATACTTTGCATCGTAATCGAAGTAGTCGTTGTCCGTGACGATCTCAATGAGCGGCAGGGCCTGCACGTCAGTCCCGTCGAAATACGCGGCACAGGTGAGCTCGCGGCCGGAGATCCCCTGCTCCACGAGCACCATCGGACCCTCCGAGAAGGCGAACTGCACGGCGGGGACCAGGTCCTCCGGCCGCGACACCTTCGTGATGCCGAAGCTCGACCCGCCGTCCGTCGGCTTGACGAAAACCGGGAAGCGGAGCTTCTCCGTCACGGAAGCCGCGAACGCCTCGAGGTCGGCGCCCTTGCGCACGAATGCGTCGGGCGCGCACTTGACGAAATCCACGTCGCGAAGATAGTTCTTGCACGCGAACTTGTCGAATGCCACGGCGCTCACGAACGAGTTGCATCCGCTGAAAGGAATCCCGAGCATCTCCAGGTAACCCTGCAGGAGGCCGTTCTCGCCGGGGCGGCCGTGCTGCATTATGTAGACGAAGTCGAACTTCACCTTCTCGCCCAGCACGCGCACGGAACAGTCGGTCTTGTCCACCTCGGGGCGGGCCCCCTCGGGGAAGATGACGCGCATGGAATTCTTCTTGCGGTATGCGACCAGCTGCCACCGGCCGAAACGCGCCAGTATCTCATAGACGTCGTATTCGTTCTCGTCAATGCGGGAGGCCGTGAACTCCCCGCTGCGGCACGACACCTCCCACTCGGAGGAGTCACTGCCGTAGAAAACCGCTATCGAACTGTACTTGGCCATATCTCATCAATCGAAATAATACTCTTCTTCCTTCTTTTCCGTGCTGGTCTTGGGCTCCTCCACGGTGCCTATGATCTCGGGCAGGAGGGCCATGCCGGCCGGCTCGATGAAGGCATCCGCCTCATTGATGCCGAGGGTGCCGTCGGCCAGGACCTTCTTCATCCAGATGCCCCAGATGGGCAGGGCGGCGTTGGAGCCCTGACCGAGGGACGTGGACTGGAAATGCACCTGACGGTCTTCGCAGCCCACCCATACGCCGGCGGTGATGGACGGCGTGTAGCCGATGAACCATCCGTCGGAGTTGTCGTTGGTCGTTCCGGTCTTGCCACCGATCTGGCCGCGCAGGCCGTACACGGAGCGCAGGCGTCCGCCCGTACCGCCGTTGACGACGTTCTGCATCATCTGGACCATCGTGTATGCGACATTCTCGTTGAGGGCGTCACGCTTGCCGCTGGTGAACTCGCTGATGACGTTGCCGAGGTTGTCCTCGATGCGCGTCACGAACAGCGGCTCGCAATACACTCCCCCGGAGGGGAAGGTATTGTACGCCGCCACCATCTCGTAGATGGACAGGTCGGCGGCGCCGACACAGATGGACGGCACGGGTTCAAGATGGCCCGTGATGCCCATGGAGCGCATCAGGTGTATCATCTGCTCGGGGCCGCGGCTGAAATACGGATCGCCCTCGCAGAGCTTCTTCATGATGGACGCTGCGATGTTGTTGCTGCTTATCTGGAGGCCCTGGCGCATGGTAAGGGCGCGGCCCCTGTACTGTGCGGCGTCGGTGGTCTTCGGGGTCCATTCCTGCCCGTCGGGGAACACGAACGACACGGGGTTGTTCATGAACTGCTCGTCCGGCGACATGCCGCTGAGAAGGCCCGTGGTATAAAGGAAAGGCTTGATGGTGGAGCCCACCTGGCGGCGGCCCTGCCCCACGTTGTCATACTTGAAGAAACGGTAGTTCGGGCCTCCGACATAGGCCTTTATGTGGCCCGTGGCCGGCTCGATGGCCATGAATCCCGCCCTGAGTATGGACTTGTAGTAGCGGATGGAGTCGTCCGGGGTCATGGTCGTGTCGATGACCACCGGCTTGCCGTCCTTGCCGTACGCGAAGACCTTCATCTTCTCAGGCTCGGAGAACTGCCTGAGGATCGCGGATTCGGACACACCGGCGTTCCTCTGCAGGCGGAAACGGTCGCTCCAGCGGCGCGCCTGGTTCATCAGGCGGTTGCGCACGGCCTCCTCCACATCGGGGGCGAAAGGCTTGTTCTTGAGGTTGCGGGACTCCCTGTCGAAGCTCTTCTGCAGGGTCTTGCCTAAATGCTCCTCTACGGCCTCCTCCGCATACTTCTGCATCTTGTAGTTGATGGTCGTGTATATGCGCAGGCCGTCGCGGTCAAGGTCGTATGAGTCTCCGTTGGCCTTCTTGTTCTTGTCCAGCCATCCGTAAAGCTCGTCCTGGATCCAGCGGAGCGAATCGGCGGAGTAAACCTCGCGGTCGGTATAGTCGGAGCGCTTGGGCTTGTGGGCGGTCATCACGCGGCGGAGCATGTCGCGGAAATACGGTGCATGGCCGGCGTTATGGTCCTGGACCTGGTAGTTGTCGACATTGATGGGAAGCTGGCAGATGGAGTCGCACTCTTCCTTGGTGAGATATCCGGACTTCTCCATGCGCTCCAGAACGAAGTTGCGGCGCTGGAGGGCCTTGTCGGGGTTGAGGCGGGGATTGTACCTGGTGGGCTTGTTGACCATTCCCACGAGCATGGCGCTCTCCTCCACCTTGAGGTCGATGGGCTGCTTGTCGAAGAACGTCAGCGCCGCGGCCTTGATGCCGTATGCGCTGCTGCCGAAGAAGATGGAGTTGAGGTACATGTCCACGATCTCCTCCTTGGTGTAGTTGCGCTCCAGCTTTACGGCGGTGATCCATTCCTTGAGCTTCGTCCAGACCATAACGGCCTTCGACCAGCCCGGTATCTTGCTCCTGACCTCGCGGCGAGGATAGAGGGTCTTGGCCAGCTGCTGGGTGATGGTACTGCCGCCTCCCTGGCTGGTGTCACGCATCAGCAGGGTCTTAAAGAACACTCGGCCGAGACCGATGAAGTCTATGCCGGAATGCTTGTAGAAACGCTTGTCCTCGGTGGCGACCGCCGCCTGGACGAGGCTGGGGGCCAGCTCTTCGTAGCTGGCGTAGGTGCGGTTCTCTATGTGGAAGGTCGTAAGGATCTCGCCGTCCTCGGCGATGACCTGGGTGGCGAGCTTGCTCTCGGGATTCTCCAGCTCCTCGAAGGAAGGTATCCTGGCGAATATCCAGACGAGCAGGAGGAGCCCCAGGATCAGGGCCACCGGGAGGGTGATCAGGATCCAGAACCACTTCGTTATCTTCTTGCGTGTCGTCTCTTTCATATTATATATTTTTCTCGACTTCGTCGAGCGGCAGAAGCCTGCGCTCTATCCCGACAAAATTACGCATTAAAATTTGGAAAATTGCCCAGTTTGTGATTTTCTTTGCAGTCCTAATGAATTTTTGACAGAACTGTGATGGAGAATTTGGTAATTGTGGAGTCACCGGCGAAAGCCAAGACATTCCAGAAGTATTTAGGGAAGGATTTTACGGTTAAGGCGAGTTTCGGCCACATCCGCGACCTGCAGGACAAGAAACTCAGCATCAACGTGGAAAAGGGCTTCGAGCCCGAATATGTCATACCTTCGGACAAGCGCCGCGTGGTGTCGGAGCTGAGGAAAGCCGCCGCGGAGTCGGACGTCGTCTGGCTCGCTTCCGATGAGGACCGCGAGGGAGAGGCCATCTCCTGGCACCTGTGCGAGGCCCTCGGCCTCGACCCCGCCAGGACGAGGCGCATCGTATTCCACGAGATCACCAAGGACGCCATCCAGAACGCGGTCAGGAATCCCCGCACCATAGACATGAACCTCGTGAACGCGCAGCAGGCGCGGCGCGTGCTCGACCGCCTCGTCGGCTTCGAGCTCTCGCCCATCCTCTGGCGCAAGATACAGCCCAAGCTCTCCGCCGGCCGCGTGCAGTCGGTCGCGCTGAGGCTGGTGGTGGACCGCGAGAAGGAGATCATGGCCTTCGAAAGCGAGCCCTTCTACCGCGTCGAGGCCGTCTTCCATCCCCAGGGCGCACCCGCGGCCGTCAAGGTCAAGGCCACCCTCGGAACGCGTTTCCAGAGCCTTGAAGAGGCCCGTAAATTCCTCGAGGACAGCATCGGAGCCTGCTTCACCGTAGGTTCGGTGGAATCCAAGGAAGTCACGCGCTATCCCGCTCCTCCCTTCACCACCTCCACCCTCCAGCAGGAGGCCGCGCGCAAACTCCATTTCCCCGTGAGCCTGACGATGCGCCTCGCCCAGGGCCTGTACGAGAGGGGTCTGATCACCTACATGCGTACGGACTCCACCAACCTCTCGTCCCTCGCACTCGGCACCTCCAAGAAGTTCATCCTCGACAATTTCGGAGAGGAGTACTCGCACCCGCGCCAGTTCAGGACCCACACCAAGGGCGCCCAGGAGGCCCACGAGGCCATACGCCCGACCTTCATCGAGAATACCGGCATAGAAGGCACCGCCCAGGAGCAGAAGCTCTACAACCTCATCTGGAAGCGCACCGTCGCTTCGCAGATGGCCGACGCCCGCATGCTTTCCACCTCCATCAAGGTGGATTCGGACAAGCGTGAGGAAAAGTTCAACATACAGGCCAGCCAGGTCCTCTTCGACGGATTCCTCAAGCTCTACATGGAAGGGACCGACGACGAGAACGGCTCCGAGGAGGAGACCGTGCTGCCGCCCGTCCGTACCGGCGACGTCCTTGAAGCCAAGGGAATTACCGCCGAATGCAAGTTCACCCAGCCTCCCCAGCGTTATTCCGAGGCCACCCTCGTCAAGAAGCTCGAGGAGCTCGGCATAGGCCGCCCGTCCACCTACGCCCCGACCATCAGCACCCTGACAACGGGCCGCGGATACATCGTCAAGGGCGACAAGGAGGGACGCAAGGTCCCCGTCACCAAGCTCTCCCTCAAGAACGGGAGCATTGCCGAAAGCGCCGGGACCGAGACGGTCGGGGCCGAGAAGGGCAAGCTCCTGCCGCAGGAGATAGGAATGATCGTCACCGACTACCTCGTCGCACATTTCCCGGACATCCTGGACTACGACTTCACCGCGAACGTCGAGAAGGATTTCGACCAGATCGCCGACGGCGACAAGGTCTGGAACTCCGTCATCGGCGATTTCTACGCCCCCTTCCACCACAAGGTGGAGGAGGTCCTCGGCGACCGCCAGTACAGCAAGGTCAGCCGCGAGATCGGCATCGACCCCGCCGACGGACAAATGATAGTCGCCCGTTTCGGGCAGTACGGTCCCTACGTCCAGAAGGGCGAAGGCGAGAACCGCCAGTTCGCCAGCCTCGACAAGGGCCAGCTGATAGAGACCATCACCCTCGAGGATGCCCTGAAACTGTTCCGCCTGCCCAGGCGCGTCGGCTCGTTCGAGGACTGCGACATCGTCGCGATGAAGGGCCGTTTCGGCCCCTACATCAAGCACGGGGACAGCATCATCTCTCTGCCCAGGGGCGCCGATCCGCTCAAGGTTTCCCTCGACGAGTGCATCCGCCTCATCGAAGAGGACAGGAAGAAGGTCCCGGTGAACGCCGTACTGCAGGAATTCGCCGGAAGCGGAATCAGCATACTCAACGGACGTTACGGCCCGTATCTCAAGAAGGACGGGACCAACTACAGGATACCCAAGGGAACCGACGCCTCAACCCTCACGGAGGCCGCATGCCTGGATATAATTAACAATTCGAAACCTTCCGGAAAGACTTTCAGGAGGGGGAAGAAATCCTAATGAAGGATTGATATTTAACGTTTTATGTCATTCAAACGTTGCGGATTTAAGAATTTTCTTCATATATTCGCGACGTTTTACTTTTGAATCGTAAGTTATATGTCTTCAACCTACCAGATCGACGAAATCGACCAGAAGATCCTTTCCTTCCTGGTCAACAACGCCAGAATGCCTTTCCTGGAGATAGCACGCGAATGCGGAGTGTCCGGAGCGGCCATCCACCAGAGGGTCAAGAAACTGGAAGCCAACGGCGTCATCACCGGCTCACGCCTCCTCGTCAAGCCCCAGGCCCTCGGCCTGAACGTCTGCGCATTCATCAGCGTGGTCCTCTCCGAGGCCAACAAGTATCCCCTGGTGGTGAACTCCCTAAAGCATATCCCCGAGATAGTGGAGTGTCATTTCGTAACCGGAAGGGCTGCGCTGTTCGTGAAAGTATACTGCTTCGACAACGACCACCTCATGGAGGTCCTGCTGAACACCATCCAGAAGATCCCTTACATCCAGTCGACGGACACGATGATCTCCCTGGACGAGGCCTTCGAGCGCCAGGTCTGGGTCAAGGATTATTCGAGCGTGAGCTTCACCGCCAATTCTTCAGCGACAGAATAGCCTCGGCGAAGTCCAGGTCGTCCGGAGTGGTGATCTTGATATTGTACCTCTCTCCTTCGATGTAGGAGAGGGGTATGTTTTTTCTCGCAGCAACGGAGGCGTCGTCCGTGAAGGAGGTGTCGAAGGCCTGGCCGTATGCCGCCTTGATGTCCTCGGAGAGGAACATCTGCGGCGTCTGGGCGCGGAATACGGTCTCACGGTCCACGGCCACGCCGGGGATGGTCTCCAGGACCTCCTCCCCGTCGGGGCCGACGGTCCTGCGGACCGCCTTGAGCGTGTCCACGGAGGGAAGGACGGGTATCAGCGCCCGGCACGAGAACATGCGGCCGAACATGGCGGAAACCAGCTCCGGAGTGACCAGGGGCCGTACACCGTCGTGGATGGCGACTATGGCCCCGTCCGGGATCCTCTCCAGGGCGTTCCTGACCGAATGAAAGCGGGTGATGCCGCCTTCGACGAGGATCTGGGGATAGTAGAAATTGTTCTGCTGGCAGAGATATTTCCACCTGGGCATATAGTCCTTGGGCAGCACGGTGACGACCTTGATGTCGGGGCAGGCCTCCACGAAACGCTCCATCGAGCGTTGGAGTATAGGCTTCCCGCCGAGCTGGATGAACTGCTTGGGCAGGGCGGATCCCATCCGGGTGCCGTGCCCGGCGGCCATCAGGACCAAATATTTTTTTCTCTCCATGAATGTATCGAAAAACACCAGCAAATTTAACTATTTTTTGTACCTTTACATTTCCATTCGAAAACTATTTATTGACAACATAGAAAGATACAGACATGGCACTATCCTTTTGGACCCAGGAACTGGCAATGGACCTCGGTACGGCCAATACCATCATCTTCCAGAACGACCAGATCGTTCTGGACGAGCCCAGCATCGTAGCCATCGACAATAATTCCGGAAAGTGCATCGCCATCGGCCAGAAGGCCAAGCTGATGCACGAGAGGGCCAACCCCGGCATCAAGACCGTCAGGCCCCTCAGGGACGGCGTCATCGCCGACTTCAACGCCGCGGAGATGATGATCCGCGGATTCATCAAGCAGGTGAACTCCAAGCACAAGTCGCTCTTCACCCCGAACATCAAGATAGTCGTCGGCATCCCTTCGGGAAGTACCGAAGTGGAGATCAGGGCCGTGCGCGACTCCTCCGAGCATGCCGGCGCCCGCGACGTGTACCTGATCTTCGAGCCTATGGCAGCTGCCCTTGGTATCGGCCTTGACGTGGAAGCGCCTAAGGGCAACATGGTCGTCGACATAGGCGGCGGCACCACCGAGATCGCCGTCATCTCCCTCGGCGGACTTGTGGTCCAGGACAGCATCCGTACCGCAGGCGACGTGTTCACCAGCGACATCCAGTACTACCTTCGCCAGCAGCACAACATCCGCGTCGGCGAGATCACGGCCGAGAAGATCAAGATAGCGGTCGGAGCCGTCATCCAGGGACTGGACGAGGAGCCGGAGCCGTTCGTGGCCAAGGGTCCGAACCTCATGACGGCCCATCCCGTCGAGGCGACCATCACCTACCAGGAGATCGCCCACTGCCTCGACAAGTCCATCGCCAAGATAGAGACCTCCATCCTCCACGTGCTCGAGCAGACTCCTCCGGAGCTGTACTCCGACATCGTGGAGAACGGTATCTTCCTCTCCGGCGGCGGCGCCCTGCTCAGGGGCCTCGCGAAGCGTTTCTCCGAAAAGGTCAACATCCCGTTCCACGTCGCCGAGGATCCCCTCCGCGCCGTGGCCCGCGGTACCTGCATAGCCCTCAAGAACACCGAAAACTATTCCTTCCTCATGAGGTAGAATGGTCGACGAGCGGAAGATATGGGCCAAGGTGATAGGCACGGTGATCTTCGTCCTCATGGAGATCGCCGCGCTCAGCATGCTCAGGCATTCCGGCAGCCTCCAGGACATCTGGATATCCAAGGCCTCGCACCGCGTCATGGCCTGGGTATGGGGCGGCTTCGACAACATCGGGCATTATTTCTCCCTTAAGACTGAGAACCAGGACCTTGCAGAGGAGAATGCCATGCTCGTCGAGGAGCTCAGGCGCAGTCAGGACCTCGTCAGGAAAGCCACGGAGAACGGCCTGCTGACCGACACCACCATGGTCTTCTCGGGCTTTGAGCACGTCCCCGCCAGCATAGTCAAGATCAGCCGCAACAAGCAGCACAACTACTTCATACTCAACAAGGGATATGAGGACGGCGTCCGGCCGCAGTCCGGGGTCATCACCCCGTCGGGCATAGTGGGCATCGTCGATGCCGTCGACAAGCATTACTCGTACGGCATGTCGTTCATGAACACGGGCATCAGCATCAGCGCACGCCTCGGGAACGAGGGAGCGGTGGGTCCCCTGACCTGGGACGGCATCTCGATGGACGGGGCCGTCCTGAAGGAGATCCCGCTCCAGTACAAGTACTCCCCCGGAGACACTGTCTGGACCAGCGGCAACTCCATGCTGTTCCCCCCGGACATCCCGCTGGGAATAGCCGGCCAGTCCAAGGTCGTCAACGGAGCGGTGAACGAGATTCAGGTGGACCTCTTCCAGAATTTCGCGGCGCTGCGCTATGTCACCATAGTCTCCAGCGCCGGCCGCGAGGAGATAATGTACCTGGAGAACCTTGAAAGCGAAAGGGAGGAGGGCGAATGAAAGAGACGAGATTCCTGGTCAACTTCCTCCTGCTGCTGATCGTGCAGATCTGCATAGCCAACTTCTTCAGGCTGTCGCAGTATGTCATGCTGTCCATCCTTCCCGCGATGATACTCCTCATCCCCATCAGGCACGGAACCATCCCCGCCCTGTTCATAGCCTTCGCCACCGCCGTCGCGGTGGACCTGCTGTCGGACGGGCTCCTGGGACTCAACGTCCTTGCCCTGGTGCCGGTTGCGTTCTGCCGCGTGGGCATAATACGCCTTGTGTTCGGCGACGAGATTTTCGCGCGCAAGGAGGACATCTCCGTGCCCAGGCAGGGCATATGGAAGATGTCCGTGGCCATCATCATGGCCCAGGCCATGTTCCTCATCATCTACATCTGGGCGGACGGCGCCGGCACCAGGCCGCTGTGGTTCAGCGGCATACGCTTTGCGGCCTCGCTGGCCGGCGGCTACATCCTCTCCCTGTTCGTGGCCAGCATCCTGGCTCCCGAAAGGACCAGCGGCTCCAGGAGGTAAGACATGGACTTCAGCAGGAAAAACAAGCTTCTGGCCGGCCTCGGAATAGTGGTCACCATCCTTCTGGCCAAGTTGTTCTCCATCCAGATCATACACGACGAGTACAAGAAGAGTTCCGAGAACAACTCCATGGTCTATGAGACCATCTACCCCACCCGCGGCATCATCTACGACCGCAACGGAGACATCCTCGTCGGAAACAAGACCGCATACGACATCATCGTGACGCCCCGCGAGGTGAAGGCCTTCGACACCCTCGCCCTCGCCGCGGCGCTGGACGTGGACATCCAGTTCATACGTGACAGGATGGACTATTACCACAGGTACCGGACCAGCATAGGCTACCAGTCGCAGACGATGCTGAAGCAGGTCCCGCCCGAGACATACATGAAGTTCGCGGAGATACAGTACAAGTTCCCCGGCTTCAAGGGGCAGATGCGCAGCATCCGCGACTATCCCATAGACGCAGGAGGCAACCTCCTTGGCTACGTGTCCGAGGTTGACGCCGACTACATCAAGCAGCATCCGGGCGAGTACCGGTCCGGCGACTATATCGGCCGCACCGGCATCGAGGCGGCGCGCGAGCAGGACCTCAGGGGCGTCAAGGGATACCACGTGTACCTCCGCGACTCCCACAACCAGATCCAGACCGCCTACAACGACGGTGAGATGGACCTGGAGGCCATACCAGGCAACGACATAGTCACCACCATCGACGCGCAGCTGCAGAACTACGGCCAGATGCTGATGCAGAACAAGGTCGGCAGCGTGGTGGCCATCGAGCCCGCGACGGGCGAGATCCTCGCCATGGTGTCGAGCCCGGGTATCAGCGTGGACCAGCTGGCCGACATAGGCCAGCATTACAACGACCTCATCAACGACCCCTACCGGCCGATGTTCAACCGCACCGTGATGGCCTCGTACCCTCCGGGTTCGGTATTCAAGCTGGTGAACGGACTCATAGGACTGGAGGAGGGCGTGCTTCAGCCTTCGGACAAGTATCCCTGCTACAGCGGATTCCCCTACGGCAACGGCCGCAAGCTCGGCTGTCACGGCCACGCCTCGCCCCTGGCGCTGCTCGACGCCATCGCCACCTCCTGCAACGGCTATTTCTGCTATGTATTCCGCAACATCCTGGAAAACAAGAGGTACGAGTCCATCCAGGACGCTTTCGACAAATGGAGGGACTACGTGACGAGCTTCGGATTCGGCCGCAAGCTCGGCAGCGACTTCCCCTCCGAACTCGGCGGCAACATCCCCACCTCGGCCTACTACAACAAGATCTACGGCCGCAAGGGATGGCGTTTCCAGACCATCATCTCGCTGTCCATCGGTCAGGGCGAGATAGGCGTCACGCCGCTGCAGATCGCCAACCTCTGCGCCACCGTCGCCAACCGCGGCTGGTACATCATCCCGCACATCATCAAGGACTCCAGGAACGTCACGATAGACGACAAATACCGCGAACGCCAGTACCCGATGGTCGACACGACCAACTTCAAGAAAGTCATCAACGGAATGTACATGGCGGTTAACGGCGGTGGTTCTGCGGGAGGCACGGCCTTCGCCGCCGCCGTCCCGGGCCTGGACGTCTGCGGCAAGACCGGCACGGCGCAGAACCCGCGCGGCGCCGACAACTCCGTCTTCATCTGCTTCGCGCCCAAGGACGACCCGAAGATCGCGATTGCGGCATACATAGAGAACGCCGGATTCGGCGCGACCTGGGCCTGCCCCATCGCGTCCCTGATGGTGGAGAAATACCTGACCGGGGATATCCGGCCGGAACGCAAGTACGTGGAGGACCGCATCCTCAATGCGGACCTGATGTCAAGGGTAAAAACCGATTAGGCGATGCACGAGCCCGGAGGTCAATACAAGAGGGGCCTTAAGCAGGCCGTGGACTGGAAGCTGGTCATCTGCTACCTGCTGCTGGTCCTGATCGGGTGGATAAACATCTATGCCTCCATCCACTCGTCCGACCCTTCCAGCATTTTCGCCTGGTCCGCCCGCAGCGGAAAGCAGTTCATATGGATAATAACTTCGCTTGGCCTGGCGGCCCTCATCCTTTTCGTACTCAATCCGCGACTATGGGAGGTGATCTCCATACCGTCGTATGTCCTGGTGGCGGGGCTGTTGGTACTGGTCATATTCGTGTCTAAGGACGTCAAAGGCTCCCACTCATGGTTCGAGCTGGGTCCGATCAAGTTCCAACCGGCTGAAATATCGAAGATTACAACATCATTAGTCCTGGCGGCGACGATGAGCAAGCCGGGATTCAGGATAAGCAAGCCCAAGGATTTCCTGACAGTCGCGCTGATAATCGGCCTGCCGATGCTGACCATCGTGGCCGAGAGCGAGACCGGTTCGGCGCTCGTCTACGCCGGCTTCATCTTCGTACTCTACCGCGAAGGCCTCACGGGATGGCTCCTGGCCATAGCGGGAATGTGCATCCTGCTATTCATACTTACCCTGACGGCCTCGTCGTACACGTCCATACTCGTGCTCTCGGCGATAGTCACGCTGGGGTATTTCCTGCATACCGGGCGCTTCTGGACCTGGATCAAGCGCTGCGGCCTGCCGCTGGTATTCTTTGCGTTCCTCCCGCGCATCTGGACCTGGGTGTGCGAGTGGCTGGTGCCGGGCGCGTCCGTCCTCGGGTCTGTGGACCCTTCGGTGGAAGACGCCATCAGGGGCGCGGCCGGACGCTGGACGCTGCTGCTGAAGTTCAAGCCGATGTACCTGCTACTGGCCGTCTGCGGCCTGGCGCTGCCCGTCTGCATGGTGAGGGCATACAGGGACAAGCACATGTACCTTTGGGCCGCCATCGGAGCATTCGTGCTCGGAGTGCTGCTGACCTTCTCGACGGAGTTCCTCTTCAACGATGTGCTCCAGGACCACCAGCGGGCCCGCATCGAGGTCCTGCTGGGAATGAAGGAGGACCTGGCGGGCGTAGGGTACAATGTCAACCAGTCCAAGATTGCCATAGGCTCGGGAGGACTGTTCGGCAAGGGCTTCCTGCAGGGCACGCAGACGACCTACGGTTTCGTGCCGGAGCAGAGCACCGACTTCATCTTCTGCACCGTGGGCGAGGAATGGGGGTTCGTGGGCTGCGCGGTAGTCATCCTGCTGTATGTTTTCCTGATATCCCGCATCATCATAGACGCGGAAAAAAGCCGTGAATCCTTCACGAGGATCTACGGCTATTGTGCGGCGAGCTGCATTTTCATGCACCTCTTCATCAATGTCGGAATGACGATAGGACTGATGCCGGTCATCGGCATACCCCTGCCCCTGCTCTCGTACGGAGGTTCCTCGCTCTGGGCCTTCACTATCCTGATTTTCATCTTCATAGCCCTGGACCGCGAGGAGAAGAAGTACTTCTAGAGTATCGAGCAGAACTCTTCGAAGGACTTGGGCTTGTGGTGCAGCTCGTAAGGGGCGGCTTCCTCATCGGGCTGGCCGATGGCGAGCAGGCCGGTCACTTCGTATCCGGCGGTCTCGGGGAACTTCTCAGCCGCTTTCACAGGGTCGAATTCGTTGATCCAGACCACTCCGAGACCGAGGTCGGAAGCCTCCAGGACCATATGCAAGGTAACTACTGCGGCGTCAGTGTCGGCGCTGCTCTTGTTGTCGCAGCTCCTCACGAAGGCCTCGGAAAGGTTGGCGCCAACCATCAGCACGACGGGTGCGTTGTAGCAAGGGTGAACCTCGCGGATGCGCGCGAGAGCCTCGTCGCTGGTGAGCGCCCAGACGTGTATCGGCTGGCGGTCGTGGGCGGAAGGAGCGATGTGGGCCAGCTCGAGTATCTTGTTCACCTTGGCGGGGTTCACCTTGGCGTCAGTGAAAGCGCGGCAGGTATAACGCGCAGACACCATATCGGAAAAACGGGTCTCGAAATTCAGGTTTGAGATGTGCTTGTCAACACTGGAAAAATTGGCGCGATGGGCGATCCTGGTCAGATCGCTGATCCGTTCAAGGAAGGTTCTTTTAGCCATCAGTCTTACTTTAATTAATGCGGTTATTACTGTGGAAATTCGTAGAAAGATAAGCACATTTCTACGAATTTCCAAAAAAAACGCGTTGCCAATGAGCCCGATGCTTGCTTGAATCAGCCGTTTTCGGTATTTTTACGGAAAACTAAAACCAATTGTATGAAAAGATTGCTTACCCTTCTCCTTTGCCTGGCGGGCATGTCCGTCAGCCTTTTCTCCCAGAACGAGCGTCCCTGGTACGACGGTGAACCCTGGGAGCGCAGGACCATCAGCTATGACATCAAGACGATGCCCCGCATCACGGTACAGGGCAACAAATTCGTGACCGCCGACGACGGAAAGGTATTCCAGTTCCGCGGCATCGCCATCTCGGACCCCGACAAGGTAGAGCGCCAGGGTCACTGGAACAAGGAGCACTTCCAGCATGTCAAGGACCTGGGAGCCAATATTGTACGCGTCCCCATCCACCCCGTGGCCTGGCGCGAGCGCACGCCGAAGGCATATATGGCGATGCTCGACCAGATGGTCCAGTGGTGCACCGAACTCGGACTGTACGTTATGCTCGACTGGCACACCATCGGCAACCTCGAGATGGAGATGTGGCAGGATCCGATGTACATCACCACCAAGCAGGAGACCTATGATTTCTGGCGCAAGATATCGCAGCGCTTCAGCGGAAACAACACCGTGGCCTTCTACGAACTCCTCAACGAGCCCACTACCTACCGCGGGCAGCTCGGCGTATGCACCTGGGCGCAGTGGAAGACGCTGGTGGAGAACATGATAACCATCATCCGCGGTTTTGACGCCGAGACGACCGTGCTCGTCGGCGGCTTCGACTGGGCCTACGACCTCACGCCGGTCCACGAGAACCCCATCGCGGCGCAGAACATAGGCTACACCGTACATCCCTACCCCAACAAGGTCACCCAGCCCTGGAAACCCAAGTGGGAGCGCGACTGGGGATTCGTAGCCTCGACCTACCCGGTCTTCGCGACCGAGTTCGGAACGGACGTCAGGGGCAACCAGACCATCGACTACGACGATCCCGAGTTCTATGGAAACCAGATCCTGTCCTATCTCGAGGAGCAGGACATGGGCTGGTGCATCTGGGTGTACGACCCCACCTGGGGCGGAGCCAAGATCAAGAGCTGGAACTACGAGCCGACGGAGGGCATGAAATACTGGTCCGCCGGAATGAAGGGGCAGCTCAAGTGGCAGAAGAAATAAGGCCCTGCGGCCTACGGCGCCCTATTGACGGCGTCGTAGGCTGCAAAGTCTTCATAAGTCCCGTTCCACCCGCTGCCGTAGGCAAGCTTGTGTATCCTGTACCAGATGGTATAGCGTGACGGGGCGTTGAAACCGCCCATATTGTCGTTCATTATGCTGTTCTCCGAAGGGCGCCACACTCCGTACATATACGTGTAGCCGCCCTCGTACATGCCGACCTCGTCCTTGTAACGTTCGTCGGAGAGGAACCACGACCACTTCACCTTGGCGGGATCGGACGTGATGTCCACGTTCGAGTACCACATATGGGGTGCACACTCCCTGAGAGTATTCCTGTCCGAAACCGAGACCGTTCCGGAATAATGGTACTCGTCCGCCAGTTTGGCGAATCCGTGGCCTCCGGCCTCGTGGCGTATGAGCCTGCCGGTCTTCTCGAAGGACTCGTCCTGCTTCAGGAGATACGTCACGGCACGTCCGCACGCGTAATCATGCCCTTCCCAGGTCTCCGGATCGGACATGAAGCAGGTTCCCGCCAGATACACATCTCCCGAGAGATCCTGGTTGCCGCAGACCACCACCAGCACCTCGTCCAGGCGCTTGCCGTCTCCGACAGCCTTGCCGGCAAGTTCGAAGCACTTGGCGTCATTGCCGCTGATATATGTGTTCAGGCCACGGACAGTCCCGAGGCTCCGGCCTCCACGTTCGTATCCTTCGGTCGCGGAAACGGTGGTGACGAAATAGATGTTGAACAGTTCGCGGAACGTTGTGTACGGCTCCACGGCGAAGAACTCCTCGGCACAGGCCTTCATGTCGGCCAAGTATTTGCCTCCGGCCACATCGCGGTCGGAATAGGCGTCGCCCATGAACACTATGTCAATGCCATTGCCCTTGGCAGCCTTCTGATAAACAGTCACTTCGCCTTCCTTGGAATAATCGGTGGATATATAGAAGTCCGGCTCCGGAAGGTCGGTATACTCATACGGCTCCATGACATCCCAGTACTTCTCCCATGTATTGTCCGAATTGTACAGTTTAAGGGCAACCGACGGGACATAAACGGTCAATAGGGGATTCATGGTAAACAATATCTCACTGCAGGAAGGGGGCAATATGCTCCTGAAATACACGGACTCCAGGTTCGTGCAAAAAGCGAAGGGACTGGCTCCGATGGAGACCAGGTTGGCAGACAGGGTGATGGTCTTGAGGTCACGGCAGCCCCAGAAGGCATCGTATCCGATGGAAGTCACCTGGTCTCCCATCGTGACGGAACGGAGCCCCTCCTTGGTAGTGAAAATACGGTTTCCAAGTTCAGTCACCTCTTCGGGGACGACATAATCCTCGCCAAGGTCCGGCACAAGGAACAGAAGTGCGCCGGAATCGTTCACATACCCCTTGTGGTCGGAGGTGACATGGCTCCCATAAAGGGCTTTCAGATTGTTGCATCCGTCGAACGCATTTCCTGCGATAAAGCCCAGGCTCTCAGGGAAGGTAAGGCTCTCCAGCTTGTCGCAATATGCAAAAGCATAATTCTCGATGGCCATGATACCTTCGGGAATCTCGTACGAGACATCGTCACGTCCGACAAAGTAGATTATCATGTTCGGAATCATGGAATCGGGGTCGTACAGGAACTTGCGGTCCTTCGAGATGAAGTGGCTGTCACCCAGGAGTTCCCTGAGATAGAGGCAGTTCATGAAAGCATACGGATCGATGGACTCGACCGAAGAGGGAATCGTGACGGATTCCAGGCCGGACATGTAGAAGCTTTGCTTTTCAAGGGACTTGACGCCCGAAGGAAGGACAACGGACCTGAGGTCTCCGGTATTGGCAAAAACGCCTTCGGAAAGCGTTACGACACCGGAAGGTATTTCATAGGAAGTGATTCCGGCCGGCGCGAATCCGTACATCACGCCGTCCACGATGACGCAACGGCCGTCTTCCGAAACGTGTTGACCGGTGAAGCGCTCGAGGGACGATCCCTGCCCGGTCACGAACGGCCACTTTCCCGCCTCCCTGAAAGCGGCAGGTATCCTGAACTCCACGATTCCGGTCATACCCATCAGCGCATTCTCCCTGAAACTCTCAACGCAGTCCGGAAGGAGGACTCCGGTCAGTCTGGCACGCTCCTCTTCCGCCACGATCTGTCCAAAGTCGGCAATAGGACCGCTGAAGCGGAGTATGCCCATCCCGTCCGTGTAAGTGTTGGATTCAAGGATGCATGCCCCCTGGTTCATCACGCCTCCGAGGGGTTTCTCGTCGAGAGTGGTGTACCAAATCTCATTGTCAGGCGGCAGTTCTCCCTCGGGGAAGCCTATCGTGCTGTAATTGATACCCTTGTCCGCAAGGGTGATGCGGCCGAAGATGGAACGCTTGAGGTCCACGGGACGGTCGATCCGGAACTTTGCACAGGTGCCGTCTTCCTTGAACATCTTCAGGGAAATGCCCTTCTCGAAGAAGGTGGAGATGCACACGATATAGTACGGGACTCCCGGCTTGAAACACCCTCCGTCCGGAGCGTCCAGCCGGATGACGGTATCCCCGGAGCCGTCTGCCGGCATGGCGTCCACACTCTCCTCATTGACCGTAATACGGATATCACCGGCGATGGTCTCGCCTCCTTCGCCCTTGAACTCCACATACTTGACCCCCTCGCTCTCTAGGGTGAAGCAAATGCCGCTGAGAAGGTTGCGGAAGCGTATCCCGCCTCCCGACGAGATGCCGGCGCTGAAAAGGTATCCGCCGGTCACATTGCCGTCCGTGGCAACCTGCACCGCCGGCAGGCTGGCGCGGATGAATTCACCGTCGTAATATGCATCCTCGGCATAAGGATAGAGGGCAAGATAACGCCCGGCAGGAACAATGATGCCGGAAAAGACGCACTCGGGCGACATTTCCTCTATATCCGTACTGAAACGGGCAGCATTGGAACCGGCGAAGAGTTTGATCTCGTCACCGGGCAGCCAGTAGACCTTGGTGCCGTCAACGAGGGTCGACTTCGTGGAAGCGTCTTCGAAATACGCATTGAAGGCGATTTCATCTCCGGGCAGACTGTCGTCAGGAAGCTGTACCTCCTGATAGGAACAGGAAACGACTGCGGCAACGGCCGAAAGGAAATATATGATCTTTTTCATGGCTCTTCCTCCCTTTTAGTTCAGTTCTTCGTAACCATACTCCTCGTTGGATCCGGGGACGGGAATGGTCACCTTGACGCTGGCGGAAACGCCGTTGTCCGCCGTCACGGTAACCGTGACTTCGCCCGGGGCGAGAGCGGTGAAGACACCGGATTCATCCACGCGGGCAACTTCAGGTTCCGATACAGTCCAGATAAAGGTTGTATTCACCGCATCTGCCGGAGCATAGGAGATTGTCAGCTGCTCGTTCGTACCGACCGGGATGACATACGAGTCCTTCCCGAAAGAGATGGACTGTACCTTCGGTCTCTCTTTACAGGTTACGGAACAGGAAGCGCTCTTGCCGCCGGCCGTCGCGGTGATGGTGGCCGTGCCCTTGGCCATGGCCTTCACCGTGCCCCCGGAGACCGTCGCCACCCCGCTGTCCGAACTCGACCACGTGACGGCCTTGTCCGTAGCGTTGGAGGGAGAGACCGTCGCTTCGAGCTGGAAAGTGTCGCCGATATACAAGGAAACCTCCGTCTTGTTCAGGCTGACGCCGGTCACGGCGACGGTCTTCGCCGTTACCTTGACCTCGCACTTCGCGCTCTTGCCGCCGGCCGTGGCCGTGACGGTCGCCGAGCCTTCGGCTACACCCGTCACCACGCCGCCGGCAACCGACGCCACACCGGTGTTGGAACTCGACCACGTGACGGTCTTGTCCGTAGCGTTGGAGGGGCTCACGTTAGCGGTCAGGCTGACAGTGGCTCCCTCTTCAATGGAAACGGAGCTTTGGCTCAGCGTGATGCCCGAAACAGCGATCACGGGGTCCTCCTGCGGTCCGCACGCGGCCATCGCCCCGATGGCAGCTACGGCCGCAAGGACCTTAAGCATGGTTGGAACTGGCTTTCTCATATCGTGTCTGATTATTTCCTTATTTCCAAAGATACAATCTTTCTCGCATTCCAGCAATTCCCTATTTATGAATGATTCTTATATTTGTAATGTTAACCGCCAACGACATGAAATACGCACGCTTATTCCTTCTGCTGGTCCTTTGCTCCTGCTCCACGGCATCCCGTGTGAGCAAGGATGTTTCAGGCAAGGACGGCTACAGCCCCGTGATGGGCGCAGTCACCACCATCCAGACCACTGTCCCGGAGGTCTCCGGCCTGAGCGCGGCACCTGCCGGGGACGGCATGCTGGCCGCCTCCGACGAGAGCGGAGTGTACCACGTCTCCTGGACAGGAGCCACCACCGAGTTCTTCAAGAACCATATGGACTGCGAGGGCGTGACCATCGACCCCGCCACAAAGGATGTCTACTACATAGTGGAGAGGAGGCAGGAAGTGCGGCGGCTGAAAGCCCCGGACTACAAGGACTCCGAGCTTCTGACCACCATCAAGGATGTCGGTTACCGCACCAACAGCGGCCTTGAAGGCATCACGTTCTACAAGGACGGACTTGTGCTGGTAGGCAACCAGGAGAAGCCCGTACTCCTCATGTGCTATTCGCCCAAGGAGGACAAGATGCTGTGGCAGAAGGAACTGACCTTCACTTCAGAGATTGCCGACCTGTGCTACGACCCGGTACGCGACGTGCTGTGGGTGGCCGACAGCGAGCGTCACGAATTCTACCTGTGCACTTTGGAAGGCACCGTGCTCAAAACTTACCCGATGCCGGACATCGACAACGGAGAAGGGCTGTTCGTGGATCACACGAACAGCTGCATCTGGATCGGAGATGACACCACCTCCAAGGTTTACAAGATATCTTTCGAGGGCCTATAATCCCGTCTCGGCGGCCTCTACGGCCTTGAAATACCTGTAACTGTTGACCTTCACCTCGCCTATGGCAGCCTCGTCGCAGACGATGATGCCGGCGGGGTGATTCTGCAGTGCGCTGACGGTATTGTAGTGGGACAGGGGTCCTTCGATGGCGCTTGCAAGCGCACGTGCCTTCTTGGAGCCGAACGCGAGAATCATGACCTCCCTGGAAGCCATCACCGTGGCGACGCCCACGGACATCGCCTTCGCGGGAACGGCCTCTGGGTCACCGCCGAAGAAGCGGGAATTGACCTCGCGGGTGTCCTGGGTCAGCGTGACCACGCGGGTGCGGGACTCAAGCGGGGAGAAGGGCTCGTTGAACGCGATGTGCCCGTCCTCGCCGATTCCTCCCATGAACAGGTCAATGCCTCCGGCCTTGACGATGGCCTCCTCATACGCAGCGCACTCGGCTGCGGGGTCGGCGGCGTTGCCGTCGAGGATGTGGATGTTCTCCAGAGGCTCGTCGATATGGTTGAAGAGGTTGGTGAACATGAACGAATGATAGCTCTCGGGGTGCTCGACGGGCAGGCCGACATATTCGTCCATGTTGAAGCTGATGACATTCCTGAATGACAGCTCACCGGCCTTGACCATGCGCACGAGTTCGGCATAGGTGTTCAGCGGGGTGGAACCTGTGGGAAGGCCGAGCACGAACGGTTCGTCCGTCCGTGCCGCCTTCTCCCTGATCTTCGCTGCGATGTAATGCGCGGCCCAGATGCCGCCATCCTTCGCATTGTCTCTGATGATGACTTTCATTTGTTTATAGGGTGTGATACGTTACTTGTAGCTGGGCTTCACGTAGGAGGAGTTGCGCAGGAACAGGGCGCTCTCGCGCAGGCCCTTCAGGATGTTGGGCGTGCTCGCGTACTCCATCTCCACGACATAGTCCTTCATGCCGGCCTTGGCGGCGTTGTTGAAGATGGCCTCGAAGCCGACCATGCCGCTCTGGCCGATCTCATACTTGTCCTTGATGTGCAGGACCTCGAAGCGTCCCGGATACTTGTTGAAATACTCCACGGGGCTGGCGCCTCCCATCACTGCCCCGTAGACGTCCATCTCGAAGAAGACGTTCCCGGGCTTCGTGCCGGAGATGTATCCGTCCATCATGGTGGTATCGCCTACCTTGGCGTACTCGTGGCTGTGGCTGTGATAGCCGAAGCGGATGCCGGCCTTGTTGCACTTCTCGCCGATGGCATCGAGGTATGCGGCGTAGGTCTTGATCTCTGCCTCGCTCTTGAGAGGGGGAGAATAGGACATGGCCAGGTACTTCACTCCGGCGGCCTTGTGCGCGGCGATGCACTGGTCCCACCACTTCAGGGCCTCGGTGAAATCGCCGGAGGCGAGCTCGGAGGCGCTGAGGGCGTGGCTGGTGTGCGAGGAAACGAACTTCAGACCGGCCTTGGCGAGCTCGGCGGTGAAGGCCGCGGGCTCAAGGCCGGAGAACTTGCCGTCGGCATAGCTGGCGGCTTCTACTCCGGTATAACCCATCTGCGCGAGCCTGCGGAACACATACTCGTGGTTCTTGGCGAAGAGCTCGGGGGAGCCGATCAGCGAGCGGGCGGAGTAGAGCTGGACATTCATCTCCTTCTTAGGGGCCTCGACCTCCTCGGCCAGCCTGTAGCTGACATAAGCGAACTTCTTGCTGTCCGGGCTCCAGGAATTGACGTTGATCGTGCCCTGGCCGCCGAAGAGCTCGACGAGGACCTTGGGCTCGCCACCGGTGGCGGGGATCATGCGGAGCTGGACGTTGAGGTCGGCTACGTGCGAACCCGGGTCGATCTCATAGTCATGGTATGCGATGTAGACGACCTTCTTCCCGTCGGGGGAAATGTGAGGGAACCAGGAGTTCATGTCCTCGTCGAAGGTCATCTGGGTCTGCTCCTTGCCGTTGGCCTTCATCCTCCAGGCCTGCATGCGGCCGGTGCGGACGCTGCAGAACCAGATGTACTTGCCGTCCATGCTGAACTCGGGGCCGTCGTCGAGGCCGGGGGTGTCGGTCAGCCTGACCTCCTTGCCGCCCTTGGTGGACATGGCATAGACGTCGGCGTCGGGCGACACGTCACGGAAGGCGCAGTACACGGCGGTCTTGCCGTTGGGGCTGATGCCGTGGAGATAGCTGGGTCCGAGCGGGGTTATCTTTACGGGGTCGCCGCCCTCGAAGGGCAGCATGTATACGAACGAATTGTGTCCCTGGGTATTGGTGGGGTCATTGCTGCTGAGGCCTATCCACTTGCCGTCGGCGGTGATGACGTGGTCGTTGTTGCACTGGGTGATGGTGCCGGTGTTCATCTCGATGAGGTCCGTGGAACCGTCGGGAGCGATCTTGCAGAGCTTGCCGCCGGTATTCACAACGAGCCATTTCCCGTCGGGAGTCCAGTTGGGAGCCTCGACCACGAAGGGGAACTCCTTGATTACCTGATGGGTGTCGGTCTCGGTGTCGTAAACCTCAAGATAGCTGATAGTACGGTTCGGGTGCTGCCCGGAGGCAGTGATGCTACCGGCTAATAAAACGGCCATACAGAAAAGGATTTTGTTTTTCATATTCGGTTTTGATTGCTGTACTTGCGTAAAGATAAGAATAAATCGTCAAAATTCACTATCTTTGGAAAAATCGACCCTGATCCAACCAACCAAAACTGTTTCAATATGAAAAATTCCCGCAGAATCTTCCGCCTCGCGGCCATCGCCGGAGTCCTCGCACTGACGGCGGCATGTGCGCCCAAGCTTCCCGACACGAAGAAAGGCATAATGGACGCCTTCGTGGCCGGAACGCTCGACCCTTCCTATGCCCCCGCCGCTTTCTTCATCCATTACCACAGCGACCAGAAGGAGGGCGATTCCGCAGTACAGGCACACCTTGACTATTTCCGCGAGTCCGGAATGGATATCCTGAAGGTCCAGTTCGAACAGGGCGCACCGCGCATACGCGAATTCACCGAGGAGGGCATCAGGCTCATCCCCGAGGATTTCTACAGGCCCACGCTTGAAATCATCGCCAAGCTTCAGGAGGCGGAAGGCAAGGATACATATGTGATCCCCACCGTCTACAGCCCCTACCAGGTCTCGCACAACACGATGGGCGAGCCCATGATCATGGCCGCTGCGGTTGAGCAGCCCGAGCTCTACAAGAAAGTGCTCGACTCGTACCGCGACGCCCTCATCTGGCTCATCAAGGAGTGCAAGAAGATAGGCATCCAGGGGTTCTACATGTGCACGCAGGGCGGCGAGATGATGTTCAACGACATCCCCGGCTTCTTCGAGACCTTCGCCCTCCCTTACGACATGGCCGTGATGGGCGAATGCTGCCGCGACACGAAGATGAACATCCTGCACATCTGCAACTGGGAGGGACCTTACGACGACCTCACCCGCTACAAGGACTACCCCGGCCAGATCATCAACACTCCCGACAACCTCAACGGCGTGCCGTTCTCGCTCGCTGACGGCGAGAAGCTCTTCGGACGTCCCATGCTCGGCGGCTTCAACCGCCAGGGAGAGTTCAACACCGTCTCTGCGGACGAAGCCGCGGCTCTCACCCACAAGATACTTGACAACGGCCCCAAGGGACGCGTGATGATAGGCGCCGACTGCACCGTCGGCAACGCCCCGCTCGACAATATCAAGGCTGCCGTAGCTGCGGCTCACGGACAGAGATAAAACACTAAGCATCAATGAAAAGGATCTTCACCACGGGCCTGCTGGCCCTTGTTGCCGCCGTCGCCGGCGCGCAGACCGTCATCCCCCTGCACCCGGAGTCTGACGGCAGGTACACCATGAACGCCTCCGTCAACGGAGTCGGGGTAAGGACCTACTATACGCCCGACAAATGGTACGCCAGCATGTCCACGACGACATACCTGTTCCTGTACGAGAACGGCTACATCGCCGATGCCGACGTGAACGGGATGACCACGGTGAAGATGCCTAACGGGAGTTCGGCCAAAGCAGCCTCGTTCGTGATACGCAACCTGAAGATAGGCAATGTCATAGTGCAGAACCTCCCGGCTTTCGTCATCACGAAGCAGACCGTGCCGCTGCTGGTCGGCAACTCCGCCTTCGACTGCTTCGGGACCGTATCGCAGGAGGGCAACAGGCTGATCGTGGACGACCGCTTCGAGGAGGATTTCGCGGAGGCTACGGTCCCGGCGGCCACGCCTGCAGTCGCGGACGAGACCGAAGCCGAAGCCCTGGTCAGGATACTCAAGGCACACCTGGACGCCAAGCAGTACGAACAGGCGGCGGAGTGCTTCGAGGAGCTCAAGGGGATGGGCGTGCTGACGATGTACAGCGAGTACCAGTACGCCATGGTGCTGAACATCCTCAGGCGCAACGACGACTGCATCGCCCTTACCAGGCCCTGGCTCGAGGAGAACCTTGGCAAGGCCATGACGCTCGACTACTGGATGTACGACGCCCTTGGCGACTGCTATGCCCGCAAGGGCGACAAGTCCAATGCCATCAAATACTACGAGGAGGCGGTGGCGGCCTACTGCCGCCTGTTCAACACCACGGAGAAGGAGATAAAGAAGAGCAAGTTCAAGGACGAGACCCTCGGGTACACCCTCTACGACCTGGCGATGCAATATGCGTCCAGGGACATCAGCAAGACCTACTACTATGCCTCCCTGGCGGCCAAGAGCGGCAACGCCAACGCCATCGAGTACTGCAAGAAAATGAAAGTCAGTTACTAATCACAGAAGACCATGAAAGACAGCAAACTCTCCAGGAGGTCCTTCGTAAGGGTTTCAGCGGCCGGAATGGCTGCGATGTCCCTGCCCGCGCTGGCGTCGGCCAGGCAGGGCGCGGAGCCCGAGGCAGCGCCCCTGGCCGCCCCGCAGCAGCAGGGCGGTCCGGCGCAGAACATCATCCCGGCCTGGCGGCCGGGTGACGCCGACTCCTTCACAAGGTATTATTTCGACTCGCTGATGCTGGAGGCGAGGTACCTGGACTCCGACATCCCCTCCACGAAACTGGAGCTTTTCGGAGAGACCTTCGACACGCCCATCATGACGGCTGCACTCTCCCACCTCAACAATCCACAGGGCGGAATGCTCATCTACGCCAAGGCGGCGGCCGCCTGCAATGCGGTCCACTGGATGGGAATGGGAGAGGACAAGGAGCTTGAGGACATCATCGCCACCGGCGCGAAGACCATCAAGATCATCAAGCCCCACGAGAACAACGACGAGGTTTTCAGGCGGATCAAACATGCCGTGGGAGCAGGATGCTTCGCCGTGGGCATGGACATAGACCATTCCTTCAACACCACCGGAGGCTACGACGTAGTCCTGGGGCTCCCGATGAGGCCGAAGACGACCGCCGAGATCAGATCCTTCGTCAAGGCTTCCAAAGTGCCGTTCATCGTCAAGGGAGTGCTGAGCGTTACCGACGCCAAAAAGTGCCTAGAGGCCGGCGTCGCAGGCATAGTCGTCTCGCACCATGGCGGCCACGTCCCTTATTCCTGCCCGCCCCTGATGGTCCTGGAGGACATCGTAGACGCCGTAGGAGGCAAGATGAAGATATTCGTGGACTGCGGCGTGGTCAGCGGGATCGACGCTTACAAGGCCATGGCGCTGGGTGCCGACGCCGTATCCGTCGGACGGCACCTCATGCCCTTCCTGAAGGATGGGGTCGATGCCGTCGCGAAGCGCATGAAGGCTATGACGGCAGAACTGGCCCGAATCATGGCCGACACAGGGGTCCACAAACTCAGCGATATGGATCCCTCCGTCATCCACCGCACCCTTTTCTAGGAGGCCGGTCCGGCCACGGAAAATCCAAGCGACACGGAACGTCCCTCACCGTCGACCACCGTTACGGTGTGCCTTCCGGGGGACGGGGCGAGTCGCATCCGGTGGATGAAGCGCGTCTGTCCCAGATAGTTGTCGTCAAGATGCCAGTACAGCGTAGCGGACGGGTCCCTGTGCACCGCCTCGAACACCGCACCCGGCTCGGAACCGTCCAGCTGGCGCGGCAGCCGCAGGATGCTCCCCGGCTCGGGATACAGGAATTCCAGCTGCGCGGCATCATGGGCGGGTTGGACGCGGTATTCCGGATGCCAGGACTTGTAATACCATTCCATTCCCGGAGGAAGCCTGAAAACGCCGTCCCTGTGGTAAGGGCAGACAGCGCTCTCCGTCGCCCTCGAAGGAAGCAGGATACGCTCATATTCAGGACATTCCTGGCTCCTGAGCATCCCTGACTCCTTGCAAACGTCCAGGTATACGCCGCCTTCAAGCGGCTCCTCGAACCATTCGGATGAAGGCGGGAGGAGACCCAGGAGGTCGAAGAGCACGGGGCCGGAGGTCTTCGCACCAGTCATGCCGGCAACGCCATGCCCGTCGGCATTGCCGCACCAGACGCCTACGGCATAGTCCGGAGTCACGCCGACGGCCCAGGCATCCCTGTAGCCGTAGCTGGTTCCGGTCTTCCAGGCCGTCTTCCGGACCGAGCGGACGAGCTTCCAGTCCAGTTCGTCGGGCCTGTTCACTTCCTTCAGGGCCTCGAAAGTGTACCAAAGGGCGATACGGTCAGTGAACGGCGGCGCATCGGTCAAGCCGACGTAGTTCCGGACCATCCCGGCATAGGCCGCCGTGATGTCCGCAAGCGTGCCCTCGCCTCCGCCGAGGATAAGCGAGAGGCCGTAGTCCGCAGCGTCCCTGTCCAGCGTGGACAGGCCGGCTTCGCGCAGGACCTCCAGGAACCTCGGTGCTCCGTACGCGCGCAGCAGGTGTACGGCCGGGACGTTCAGCGACCGCGCCAGGGCCTCGGCCGCAGGCACGGCCCCGTGGAACTGGAGGTCGAAATTCTGAGGAGTGAACCCGTTGATATTCACCGGAGTATCCTGCAGTATCGTCCGGGGAAGGATGGTCCCGTCCTGCAGGGCGGCGCAATAGAGGAAGGGTTTCAGGATGCTTCCGGTGCTGCGGGGCGAGGAGGCGATGTCCACCTCCGAACCGTTCCTTGCCCTCAGCGGGGACGCATTGCCAACATAGGCAATGGTCTCCCCGGTATGGATGTCCAGGATGACGGCCGAGAGGTCGGCAATGCCCTCCATCGCCAGTTCGTCCGACCATCGGGTTGCCGCAGCTTCCACCTGACGCTGCAGATGGATGTCGATGCCGGTGCGGGTCTCCTTTCCGTGAGGCTGCTTCTCCACATAATGCCTGGCAAGGTTGGGAAGGGGATAGGGAGCGTCCGGAAGCGGCTCGTCAAGAGAACTTTCAAGAGTGGACACGTCGATATAACCGCGCTTCTCAAGCCTTTCCAGAAGGCGGTTGCGCTTTTCCAGCAGACGGTCGCGTCCCTTTCCGGGATGGATGGTGGAAGGGGCGTTCGGGAGGACGGCGAGCGTGGCCGACTCGGCCCAGGAGAGTTCTTCGGCCGGCCGGCCGAAATACCTCCACGCCGCAGCCTCCAGGCCGACGACATTGCCCCCGAACGGGGCGTGGGAGGCGTACATCGCCAGTATCTCCTTCTTGGAGCATCGCAGTTCCAGCCTGGTGGCGAGGACGGCTTCGACCAGTTTCTGCCAGAGCGTCCTGTCCCTGCCGCGCGACAGCCTTATGACCTGCATCGTGATGGTGCTGCCGCCGCTGACCACGTGGCCGGCCTTGAGGTTGCTTATCACGGCCCTTCCGAGGGCGATTGGATCCACGCCGGGATGCCAGCGGAAATGCCTGTCCTCGAACTGGATGAGCGCGGCGGCGTAACGCGGAGGCACGGTGTCGCAGGGCGGGAAGCGCCACTGCCCGTCGTCCGCGATGCGGGCTCCGAGCAGCTCGCCGCCGCGGTCCAGGACGACCGTAGCGTATGGGGTACCTTTGAAAAGGTCCTTCGGCAGGCAGCAAAGCCAGCCTGCCAGAAGGACCGTTAAGACAATAAGGACTACTTTGAGCCTCCGGCTCATCTGACTACGGAGGCGGTACCGGACCCGGTATTGGCGGACACCTGAGGATTGTACATCGCCGAACAGGTGACGGAAGGCAGGGTGTACGAGCCCTCGTATGCCGCACGCAGCTTGAGGGAGAAGGTCCTGGACGCGCCGTGCGGCAGGTCGAAGAACCAGTCGCAGCGGTCGTCGCGGATGTCGCGGTACGAGGCATCCGCATCGGCGGCGCCGCCCCGCATCCTGTCGTTGAGGATCTCCCAGCCGGAAGGTATGCTCTCGCTCAGCGCGAGGGAGCGGTAGTCGGCCTGGGTGGGGTTGGTCACCTTGACAACGGCCGTAAACTCCTTTCCCTGAGGGATTGACGATGCGTCGACGGCATTGCCGTCAGCGTCCTTGTAGGACACTTCGAGCCTTAGGCCGTTGGCCTTGGCCGGGACAGTCGTGCCCGCAGGGGCGCGTGAGACGGAAGTGAGCGTGGCATACAGGACTTCGCCGGAGGTGTTCTTCACATCCACCTTCCCGGAGACGGACCTGCCGTAGACGGACTTGGCGGAGACGACCTCCTCGCCGTTAACCGTCGCCTTGACGCCCTGGGATGCGACCTTGCCGTACAGGCGGTCCATCGCCATGGCGGCGAAGGCGGCCTCCTGGGTGGAGTAATCGCCCTTGTTGATGCTCTCCGCCACTTCGAGGGCGGCAGGGAGCGCCTGGCCCATGTTGTCGGTCAGTGCCAGGGCCTGGAGGACCACGGCCTTGTCGCGGAGGCTTGAGCCGTAGGTGAAGTCAGCAGCGCCGTATTCGCCGGAGACCTCGCGGAACATCAGCTCCTTGGCCTGCGTCATCCTGCCGCTCACGGCATAGGCGGCGGCGAGCATCCATTCGGCCCTGCTGTCAAGCGACCCGGTCTCCTTGAGGCGGTTCATCGCAGCATTGTCGGGAGAGCCCGCAACTGCCACCGTATAAAGGCGGTAGCACTCATCCAGCTGGCTGAAGGCCGCATCTCCCGCAAAACGGTACGCCTTGCTCAGGTTGCCCTGGAAGTTTTTCCAATTGCCAATGACGTCGGCCTGGACCTCGAAGCCGGCCGCAGCCGCTTCGGCGAGGAACTGGCCGGCCATGGAACTGGCCCAGCTGTCGGAGCTGCCGGCTCCGTTCCAGTAGGCGAAGCCGCCGTCGCTGCGCTGGCGCGCATAAAGCTGGCGGATGAGGTCAGGGATGGTCTCGCGCGCCAGGGCGGCGTCTGCCTCGGACAACTGCGGCAGCAGGTGCAACATAGTCAGGCCGCGGGAGGATATCTGCTCCGTACAGCTGTACGGATAGTTCTTCATCGTACGGAAAAGGCCTGCGGCATCCACGGCAGGGAAGCCGGCAAGCTCAAGTGCAGCGCCTTCACCTGCGTCGAAGGAGACCGTCCCGCCTGCGGGAATCTTCTCCTGACGGACCGTTACGGTCTCGGGATTGGGCTGCATCACCTGGATGTCGATGGTCTCGGATGCCTTGCGGGAAGCGCCCTCGGCGGTGACGGTCACCTTGGCCGGACCTTCCCCGGAAGCCTTGAGGGCGAAGCGCACCACCTGGTCCCCTTCCTTGTCGAAACGGGCAGTGGTGGAGGCCGCGCCGTCCACGGCGAGCGCGCCCTCTGCCTTCACCGTCACCTTCGCATCCTTCACCTTGTCGTCAAGGGCGAAGACATTGACCGGAAGGACCACCTCGTCGCCAGTGCAGACGCGTGCCGGCAGGCTCATCAGCACCATCAGCGGCGACTTGACCGCGACGGTCCTGTCAGCCTTGCCGTATGCGCCGTCATGACCCGCGACCACCATTACGCGGAGGCTTCCGACATACATCGGCAGGCGGATGTCATGCTTCATCGAGCCCTTCTTCAGGGTGAAAGGTCCGAGGAACTGCACCACGGGGTTGAAACGGTTGTCCTTGCGCGCGGCGACGACGTTCTCCTGGTCGCCTCCGACGGAAAGCATGGGGCTGAACCGGCCGGAGAAGGCGCCAACGACCTGGTCATAGAGGTCCCAGGTCCTCACGCCCAGGGCCTCCGTCCTGTACATGGCATCCCAGGGCGAAGGGGTCTTGAAATTGGTCAGGTCCAGCAGGCCCTCATCCACGATGGCCAGGGTGTATGTCATCGGCTTACCGGACTTCTCGGACACCTGGACGGAGAAAGTCTCCTCAGGCGCCACGGTATCGGCAACCTTGATGACCGGCTCCAGATGCGAGGAAGGATCCTCGACGACGAGCCGCTTCACGCCGTAAAGGCGCAGCGGCAGGTCGCCCTCGGACAGGAGGTAAGGCTGCACCAGGGTGATATGGACATAGAAGTTCGGAGCCATTTCAGGCTTGATGGTGAAGGTATAAGGGGTATCCTTGTCATCATCCGTGGAAACCCATTCGCGCGAGATCACGCCGGAGCCGTTCTCCAGCGAGACGAGCGCCTGGCCGCTCTCGGCGGCAGGGATGTATACCGTGGCCTTCTCTCCGGCACGGTAACTCTCCTTGTCGGAGGAAAATGTCAGCATAGTGACGGCGTCAGGGTCCCTGCGGCCGGCACGGCCGACGTAGGACGGCCAGTCGATGACGACGGTGCTGCCGGACACGTGGCCGCCAGCGACATCGCGTACAATCACGAGATAGCGGCCCCATTCATCCTCTTCGGCGCGGATGGTGAACGTGGCGTCCTGGACGCCGGAAGTGAGGCTGCCGGAAGCGACAGGCTTGGCGTCCCTGCCGCTCACGTAGCTCTGGAGGCGGCTGGGATCGCTCTCCCACCACCATCCCCAGTCAAGCTTGAACACGGAGTATTCGAGCTTGCGGCCGGAGAGGCGCTGGCCGGAGGCATTCACGACCGCGACGCGGACCGTGTGGTCCTTGCCCGTCTCCAGGTCGCCGTCCGAAGGGAATTTCACGCCCACGTAGGCGGGGAAGGGCGAATAAGGAGCCGTCTGGGTGGTGAAGCTCTCGTCACCGCCGCTCTCCAGGACGGAGGTGACGATGAAGGCCTGAAGCAGTCCGGGAGCATCCTTGGCGGCCGGGAGGTCGAAGGCCGTCTCGGCCGTGCCGTCACCGGAGAGGACCGTCTCGAAGAGAGGATGCTCGCTGGCCTCGAACGTCGAAGCTGGATTGCGGAAGATGTATCCGTCGAAGCCCGGGAAGGAAGACGGGCCCTTGGAAAGGGTCATGGTCGCCTTGGCCTTCAGGCCGGAGGCCGGAATGCCGGTGAGCCATGCGGACGAGACCTTTGCAGATGTCCTGGAGCCTCCAGCCAGGACGCTTCCGGGCAGGTCAAGGCTGACTTTCAGGCGGTTGGGCTTTATGGTCTCGATGTGGAGGCTCTTATGGAAGGCGGAGCCGCCCACTTTCACATAGGCGTTCCACCAACCGGTAGGATCCTCGGGGGAGGTGGCTATGGGGAAGGTATAGAATCCATCCGTACCGGTGGAGACTATGCGCGTATAGAACTGTCCCTCAGGGGTATAGAGCTCAAGGGAAGCGGGATGTCCCTCCGGGATGCGCTGCATCTTGTCGGAAAGGATCATGGTGACGTGGAGGGTGTCTCCGGGACGCCAGACGCCGCGCTCGCCGTAGATGAAGCCCTTGAGGCCCTTCTGGACCGTCTGGCCTCCCACGTCGAAGCGGCTGAGGGACTTCTCGCGGCCGTCCGCAAGGCGCAGGTAGCCGATGCCCTTGCCCTTCCTGGCAAGCAGGACGAAGGGCTTGCGGGACACCTTGATCTCCGCGAGGCCGTCGCCGCCGGTCTTCGCCGCGGCGATGCGCTGGAGCTGGAAGTCATAGACCTCCAGCTCCACGCCGGAGGACGGCTTCGCGCTGCCGAGGTCCGTCGCGGCGGCCCAGAGGGTCCCGCCGTCGGCGTACGAGGCGAGCAGGCCGATGTTGGAGGAGAGGAGATTGACCACAGGGAAACGGTCGGCATCCATATAGAAGCTGGGCTTCTCGGGATTGTCCCTGTCCTGCCAGTCATATTGCTCCCAGTTATAGTAATTGTCCCACCAATACGTGCTCTGGACGTCCCAGACGGCGTTTTCCTCCTCGGAAGGGACGCCGCTGGCGACAGGCAGGGTCTGCGGGGCGGGCTTGCCCCCGTACAGGGAATACTCCTGACGGAAGGACAGGATCACGCGGTAGATCGCGCCCGGCTCCTGCCTGAACATGCCCGAGAGGTCGATGCTGAAGTCGTTCCATTCATGCAGGTCGCGGGTGGCGTCTCCGCCTAGCGGCACCTGGCGGCTGTAGACGAGCCTTCCGGCGCGCCGGAGCTCGGTGTTGCCGCCGAGGTCGTTCTCCTGCAGGAACAGCAGGACGTTGTCCTCGTATATCTTGATGATCCTGAGGTCCACCGCGGAGAGGTTCACGGCACGGAAAGGAAGGATGAGGCCGGAATCATCCGGAAGGATGTTCCCCTCGAGAGGTATCTGTACGGCCGGGAACGGGTCCTCTGCCGGGAAGGATGTCTGGAAAGCCTTGCCGAGTGCATCTCCACCCGCGCTGCGCACTGAAGGATTGACCGAAAGGGTCAGCTCCCCGGAGGGGCCTTTCTCGTAGTAGACGACGGCACGGTTATCCTTGACATCGACTGTCTGGCGGACGACATTGCCCAGCGTGATGAGCCCTTCCTGCCCTGCGGACGAAGAGAGCGGTTCGCTGAATGTGACCTCCACGCGGGGATTGCCTCCGGGGAAGTTCCTCGCGTCGATGACCTTGAACGAGCCTGCGGCCGGGATAACGGCCCTGAGCGGCTCGGCGTCACGGAATCCGTTGACCTTGAGGGATATCTTAACAGGCGTGTCCTTATCAGTCCTTGCTATGCCGGCCGTCTCGAAACGGTAGGAGGCACCCTCGCCGGTCAGTGTCACGGCCGCGGCGGGCTCGACCGTCAGGGAGATGTCCTCCTTAGGGGCGGGAACGCTCAGGCGGATGGAGCCCTGCAGCCTGGCCTCGTTCTGGATAGTTACCCCGTCAAGGGAAAGGGACGCCGTCTTGGGCGCGAGCTGGATGCTGAAGGGGAATGCCTGACATTGGGATTCCTTGACATCCAGCACTTTACCGACCAGGAAAGAGCCTTCGTAAACAACTCCCTCCTTCATGGCTTCAGGCACGAACTCGACCACCGTCGGGCTGAGCCAGCGCTCGCTTCCGGCAAGTTTCGGTTTGAACAGGAACAGGTCACCGGACTGCTTTTCCATGGGCACGGGCGATGCAAGCTCCACCCGCACCGCAGTCCCTTCTGACAGGACTCCGCCGGTATAGGCGCTGATATAAGACGCAAAGGAAGGATCCAAGGACTCCGAATGTTTCGGAGCACAGGCCGCAAGCGCGGCTATGAGGGCGATGACGGCCCCGATGTGAAGGATACGACGCATGGCGAAAGAGTGTTTCTCAATCTACAAAGATATGAAAGTTTTGCTACATAACCTATGGATGCAGATAGCCGCGGCGGACCAGGTCGTCGCGGGAACGTACCGGGAAGGTATAGCCGTCGGAAATGACGAAGAGGTCGTCGGTGACGGTGGTGATGGCGGTATAATTGTGGTCGGTGACGATGATGCCGTGGTCAGGACAGCGCTCCCTGATCAGTTTCTGTACGGCCTCGATGCTCTTCGGATCTACTTGGGAAAATGGCTCGTCGAGTATGCAGAACGGACATTCGCTCATTAGGACCATGTACAGTTCCGCCAGGCGGATCTCCCCTCCGGAGAGTTCCCAGACGGCGGAATCCCAGTACCTGGAGTATCTTGGAAAACGGCTCACGAAAGCCCTGTAATCAACTCCATATAGGTCGAAGGCTTTCCGGAGCCTCATCCCGTCAGGAATCAGCCTGCCCTGGGGGAGGTATTTGATGTAACGGCCTATGAACCTTCTGTCGACCGGTTCGCCGTCGATGCTGACCATTACGTTCTCCACCCTGAGCCCGCCCATCAGGGCCCGGAACATGCAGGACTTCCCCGTGCCGTTCCTTCCGAGAAGGCCCGTCACCATCCCGGTGGAGGAAGTGATATATCCTCCACGCAGAACGACCTTGTCACCGAAGCGCACCATGACGCTGTCCACTATGAGCCTATGCTTCTCCACCTTTTGATATAAGGACAATTGCCATGAGGATGGCAAGCATAAGGAAATCGATCACCAAAGCCCTGATTATCAGACGTCTCGGGTAAAGTCCCAGATCTATATAGAAGAAGTTGGCGTCACGGGACCGGGCCGAAAGGAAAAGGAGCAGGGTCACCGCCGCCACCGGCACCTTGACGATGAAGCAGTCCACCAGTCCCGCATAGGATATGTAACCTGCCATCAGTCCGGTACAGACAAGGTTATACACCGCTCCCGTAAGAAGCAGCCCCTTCCCGTAATACCATGTCAGATAAATCTGGTCCCGCAAAGTCATGCCCCTTCCCTTTCAACTATCATTCCATGAATCCTTGGCTTGGATACCAGTAAACCACCGTCTGACTGCCAAAACTCCTTCCAAGTGCGAGTGGTGGTCCAAATCATGGACCACCACTCGCAGTTAAGGGTATGTAAGCAGGCTTACGAGACGTCGGCGCGGGCCATAGCGTCCTTGTAGTACTTCTGGTTGATGAAGACGTCCTCCTTGTAAGGATTGATGTGACGCTTCTTCGAAACGTAGATGATGTAGCCGAGGGCGATGACGTTGGTGATCAGGGCGAGGGCGCTGATGAAGACCATCATGGAAGGGTTGGCTGCCATCACCGAGGGATCCACAGTGGTGCCTACGATGCCGTCAACCGCGGCCTGGCCGCCGGCGGCATAGAGCTTCTCGATGGTATCTACGCCTTCGGGATAAAGGACGGGAAGCGTGGCCCAGTTGAACCACTGGCGTCCGTCCTTGAAGGTCTCCTGGAAGAGCGGGAACACCTGGGCGAACATGCACCAGATGGCCAGGGTGTTGGCGCGGTTCTGGATC
>JAEEGL014189967.1_pt1 | contig 53020 bp, 52 predicted proteins | sample 9134231 | NCBI WGS metagenome assembly JAEEGL01 (sample SAMN16246548, study PRJNA631951) | gut metagenome | biome: gut microbiome; feature: rumen; material: fiber-attached | host: Bos | place: Iran: Karaj | collected 2018-10 | reverse complement strand
GATTTCTCCGTTCCGGTCTGCAGCTTCCTTATCCAGTAGGCAGCTGTTCGTATTAACTTGTCCCATCAGGCGGCACTGGATCGTCCGGGGCCAGTGGACGTACCGCTTGTGGGTGTGAGCTTTCACTCACAAGTAGATTTTAAGAAAAATCGGCTCCCAACTACATGGAGCCGACTTGTAAGAGACTTGGAGCAGACTTGGGCGATTTAGAATAGACATGTAAAACTTCGAGTTTACAAAGTTGAAACACATAAAACACAAATGCGGGATTGAAAAACGTGAAGATTGGTGATATAATATGTACATCTCTGACTAACGACGGTAACGGTGTGTGATGCTCTGGCAGATACGGAGGTAAGGAGGAGCCACTATGACATACAGCTACAACAAGCTCTGGAAACTACTAATCGATAAAAACATGATGAAAAAAGACCTTATGGCCAAAACAAAAATTACCTCTTCCACAATTGCAAAAATGGGAAGAGGTGAAGCAGTAAGCATGGATGTGCTTGGTAGGATCTGCGAAGTGTTAAATTGTAACATTGGCGACCTTGTGGATTTTATAAAGGATGAAGAGTAACAAGAAAGGAGGGCTTGTTTATGACGCTGTGTTATGCGGCACTTATAAAAGTTCTAAAAATATGCGCTAAGCCCAAAGTCTATAACAAGACCCTCTGTGGTGCCGTTGTTAAGTCACTCGATGAGTATTATGGTGGAATTCTGGAGTCTGACGACAGCACAGTGAGTCATCTTCTGTCGTGTGATTATAATCTTTCCCCTGCTGACGTTATTGAGCCGATGCAAAAGACGGATCTGCTTTCGCTTTCACAAGGAATGGAGAAGTATGTTATTCCTTTACTTAATCCAGACATGATCCCTCTTGCACTCCTTTCTCTACAAGATATGGCTCTTTCAACTGTCTCTGCTGATGAGGCAAAAATAGGCAGACTGAGCAGAGCAGACCTTGTTTTAAAGGTATCCTTTAATCCGGCGGATTTCTTTGCTGACATTTTTTACTTTGTAGCAACAGGCATTGAAAACAAAGCCGGTAAAGAAACAATTGACAAGGTAACAGAAGACTACGTTAATAGCTTTGGAAAGAACAAAGATTCCATAACTATCGAAGAAACTGTCATCGTTGAAACGCAAGAACTCGAACGTACTCTGGACGATGATGGCTTTGAGGCAGTATTCCGTGAGGTGAACCATGGGGCGGCTCTTTCGCTGAAAAATAAAAGCGGTATTAGCCTCTATTATTTAGATATATCTGATTCAGCGTTCGATTATATGGCACTCAATGAGTACCTTTTTGATAGCGTCGGTATGTACGTTTATTCCCGAACAAAACTAAAAGAGTTTGAAGATAAGAAGAAAGCTCGGAGCATCGGGGCAAAAGCTCTGCGCTTAATGAAGGCAAACGGAAACCCTGATGAAAAAGGAACTGGAAATGAGTTGGGTGAAATGCTTCTGTTTACCTTTATGGAAGGAAGCCTTCATGCGCCTAAATTGCTCAGTAAGGTTGAAATCACAACAGACGCAAGCCAGTTCAAAAGCAAAAGCGATTGTGTCCATCTTCTGAAAAGAAAGGTCAATGGCAAGATTAGCTATCAGCTCGTTTTTGGTGCTTCCAGCATATCAGGAAGAATCGAAGACGCTATTGACTGTGCATTTGATGCTTTGTCTGCAATTAAGAACGGACGCAGAAGAGAGCGACAAATGGTTGATAGCACGCTTTTTAATCATACCTATGATAAGGAAACCACTGAACGGTTAAAGCAGATTCTTGTTCCGAGTAAACAAAGGCAGGCCGACCCAGACATGGCCTTTGGCGTTTTTATTGGATACTCTTTAGATGTTGCCGCTGATGATAATGATGCCTTCAGAGCAATGGCCACGGGGAAAATGATAGAGGACATTAAAGCTGCCATTCCGTACATCGAAAAAAAAGTGTCTGACCTAAACCTTGGAATGCACTCGTATTACTTCTACTTCCTGCCATTTAATGATGCTGAAAAGGATAAGAAGCAAATAATGGATGAGCTGTTGTTGGGAGGTGCTTATTGATGAACGAGCCCAACAACAATCTTGGATATGCCATTTTCCACGGTTTGGAACACAATGATTACCTAAATGAGATTTATGACGCTCTTCTGCAAAACTATTTCTTGCGGTTGTTCCATATAGAAACCATTGCTCCTGCCGCATTTGAAACCGAGGACGCTCTTAGGTTTGCAGATCTTTTGTCTAAATCAGTTTACGTTGAAAAATCCGAAAACCTCTACAAAACGCTGGGACTTCGTAGTAAAAACAGATAAAACCATCTATGTCATTGAAACTAACTTCTATGGAGGCGGTGGTTCCAAGCTCAACGAAACCGCCAGAAGCTATAAGATGATAGCGGAAGAAGCACGAGACGTTATCGGTGTTGAGTTCGTTTGGGTGACAGATGGCGGTGGTTGGCGAAGCGCACGGAGGAACCTCGAAGAAACCTTTAACACAATGCAGCATCTTTATAACATTAACGACATGGAAAACGGGGTCTTTTTGTCGTTGTTCTCGTAAAACAGATGAATTGCTGTAGCTGAGGAGGAATATCATGCCACGGAGTAAGACATTAAAACTGTTCTTGATGGACGGAGAACCGAGCGGGAGAATAAAATGTTCTCTCGCCAATTGGACTGGAATCGCTTATAAAATACCAAGGACCTCTCTTGATAAGTGCAAGGACATGGACATATTAAAACAAAGCGGTGTTTATTTCCTCTTCGGCACAAACAAAGATGATGATGCCGTCGTATACATTGGGCAAGCCGGAGTAAGAAAAAACGGTAAAGGATTATTGCTTCGGGTGCAAGAGGCCCATCCGTCCATAGACTATTGGACAGAGACAATAATGTTCACTACCTCTAATAATTCCTTTGGCCCAACAGAAATAAGTTATCTTGAGAATCGCTTTTGTAATTTGGCTATTCAGGCAAACCGCTATATTGTTAAGAATGGTAATGACCCCAATCCGGGCAATATCACAGAGGAAACCGAAAGCGAACTTGAAGAGTTCATTGACTATGCAAAAATAGTTATGGGTGCTCTTGGACATAAGGTTTTTGAGCCGTTTATTTCTTCCAGTCCAGAGAGCGAAGCTGAACCGCTGCTGTATCTTGAATACAGCGGTTCAAAAGCCACCGGAAAAAGGACAAGCGATGGTTTTGTTGTTCTGAAAGGAAGTACTCTCAATCCGCAGATTTCAAAGGCGTGTCCGAAGAGGGCAATAAAGGACCGCAACAAATATGCGGAGTTAATAGACGAGACGTATACGCTCACAGCGGACGTTCTTCTTTCAAGTCCTTCGGCTGCAGCCAGTTTTGTTGGTGGCGCATCTTTAAGCGGAAATTTTAAATGGAAAGATGAAAACGGGGTCAGTCTTGGCGAACTTGAAAAGATGAGCAAGTAAGTCGTTCCGTAATTCATAGATTTGAGGGTTGGAAATGATTATTCTTGTCGATATGGACGATACAATTGAACATCTTCTTAAAGCGTGGGTAAATGGTGTTAATGAGAAATATGGTCGTTGCGTGTCCTGCGATGAGATTGTTTCTTGGGATGTATCTGCGGCCTTTCCGGGCTTAACGCATGAACAGGTATATGAGATTCCGATGAAGCCCGGTTTCTGGAAAACTGTCGAGCCTATTGAAGATGCTCCAGAAGTATTGAGTCGCTTAATTGCCTCCGGCAACGAGGTGTATATCGTTACAGCCACACCATACGAATCAATCTTTGAAAAGATGAGTGAGGTATTATTCAAGTACTTTCCATTTCTGTCTTGGGATCAAGTTATTGTAACAAGCCGAAAGCAATTGATAAGAGGCGATGTCCTCATTGATGATGGAATTCATAACCTTGAAGGTGGGCAGTACAAAAAGGTCTTGATGACAGCACCACACAATATTCGTTTTGACGCAGAAGCGCACGGCATGATTCGTGTCCATAACTGGAAAGAAGTTGAGGAAGTTATCAACAGTCTTTGTGCGTCGCATTAGTTTTGTGGAGATAAAGGATATCTGAGGCATGAAACACCAATACTTTGGAGATGTTGGCGATTATGGGAAATATGGATTGCTACGCTTCATTGCAAAGCGTGGTGTAACAATTGCGGTCAATTGGTATCTAACGCCTGATGATCAATCAAATGACGGGAGCATACGAGGTTATCTTGCAAATGAAAAGAATCGCATTTTTGATCCGGAACTATTCGATGTACTGCGGGAGATGTGCATCTATAAAGAAAAAAGTGTTAGTTGCTTTGCAAAACGTGAAATGATCCCGGGTGCTGTTTACTTCGATAATATCGTTCAGCCATTGTTTACTGATTCAACATTGTCGGTGGCTGAGAAGCGATTGGCACGGGAACGTTGGCATCAGCAGGCACTTGCAGGATGCTTCGGTCAAGATCTCGTATTCATGGACCCCGACAATGGATTGAGAGCAGGAAGTCCAACGGCAAGAAAAGATGCTCCGAAATACGTCTATGCATCAGAGGTATACAGCTACTATAACCGTGGACAGAACGTGGTTTACTACTGCCACAAGGGACGAAGAACAGAAGCCCAATGGGAAAGAGCAAAGCGCATTATGCTGGAGTTTTGCCCCGATGCGGCAATGCTGGGCATTACATATCATCGAGGAACACAACGCAGTTACATTTTTATCCTTCATCCAGAGATGAAAGAGTTCTATTCCGAGCTGCTGAAAGACTTTCTGGAAACTGCGTGGAAAGGCTGCTTTACAGAAGAGAACATAGAAACATGAGGAGAAAGCACACGGCGACATTCCCTCGCACAATTTGCTAATCCAATACATTTTAATTTTTCCACACTTTTTAATTATTCCTTCAGCAGCCGTTTTTGAGGGGTAAGTTTCAAAGGCCACAGAACCGGCCAGCAACAATCGAATAAACAGAAAAAGGGCTTCCGAAGCTCTGCTGTAAAACACAGCGGACCCTCGAAATCCCTTTATTTCAAGCCTTTTTCAGCACTTATGTGCTGGAGAAGGCTTTTTCTGTTTGTATCAAAGACAGCGTTTTTATAGAGCCGCTATGTCATGAATTCAATAGTTTATCTTTTGAAAAGGTCTTTAACAAAGTTTATAACTGTGTTAATGATGTTCATTACAAAATCAAGTATTCTCTGAATGAACGAAGGCTCTTCCTGTGAGGCTATGCTGAATGAAATAACAACATCTTCACCAAGAGTGTTGCCGTTGTTTGCTTTGAGGTCTTTTCCGAGCTTGAGTGTGTATTTACCGCCCTTGAGACCTTCGTATTTCAGCTCTGTATAGCTGTTGCCTTCATCATTTTTTGTGAAATCGCTGAAAGTAATGCCGCTTACAACCTTTGTGCCGTCTTCGCTGTAAATACCGATCTGTTCAAAATTTGCACTTTGATTTTCGTTCATGCCGCGGTCAAATGTAATAACGATTATGCCGCTTCCTTCAAGCTCTGCGTCTTTAAGGTCCGTATTGCCGGCTTTGACAGATACAAGGCTGAGAGGATTGTTTCCACCGCCGGTTCCCGATCCGTCGCCTTTGACAGAAAAAGCGATTTCAACCTTGGTGCCAAGAGTGTTTTCATTCTTTGCTTTAAGCTCTTTGCCGATTGTGAGAGTATAATCGCCCTTGGAAATTGTTCCGAGCGTTACTGTGAGCACGGTCTTTTCTTCACCGGCAGATACGGTGCAGTCAGCTTCTGTGCCTTCGGCGTTTTTAACCTTGATTTTGCTGATGTTGTTTGCGAGCACGGTTTCATCAGTGACATTGTTTGAGAATGTCAGAACTATCTCGGAGCCTGACGGGATTTTTGATCCTTCAAGATCGGCTTCACCGACTTTTGCCGAAACAAGCGTCAGGGCGCTGTCGCCGCCGCCCTCTCCGCCTGTGGCATACGCAGAGATGTTCATCACCATTAGAAGTGCGATTAGAATGCTGATGACTGAGGATAAACGTTTCATTTAGTTACTTCCTTTCGTTTTTTTCTTTTTATAATTACTAAAACCGCCGGAATGGCGATAATTGCAATCGCGCCGGAAATTATATAAGGAATATAATGTTTCACATTGCTTTGACCTGAGCCGGAATCCTGCTTCTCTGACGACTCTGTATTTTCGCTCTTTTCGTAATACGGCCCGTCAACCGGATTGTCGTTGAAGGGAGAAAGAGAATAACCGGTTATTTCTGAAGAGACTGTTTCATCATCCGGATAATCAATAAATGATAAATCTGTTGTGAATTTAAGCTCGGAGTAAGATGTTTCGGATGAAGCAGAGTAAGTTGCAGTTTCTTCACGGGTATTTGTTACCGGTACTGCGGATGAAGTTTCGCGCGTTTTTTCGGTAATAATCTGTGATGCAGTTACCGGATCTGTTTCATACTCAGGCTGTGATTCGGAGTGCCTGTAATATCGTGTTGTGGTGGTGCGTGCCGCACGTGTTGTGGTTACCTGATGAATCTGACCGGCAGTTACAGGAACAGCTGTTGTTGCCGGCTGTGATGCTTCGGATGAAAAAGATGAGCCGGAGGCTTTTTTACCGCCTGATTTAGTTACTGCAGTGCCGGCATCCGGGATTGCTTTCGGAGCTGATGTCTGAGAAGCTGAGGTAGAAGCTGTTTTGGTTGTAGATGGGGCGGGGACGGTTGTTTTCGGCTCCTGTGTTGTGAAGCTTATATATAGATCTTTTCCTAGAGTTACTTCGCTTTTTGAAGTGAGATTTTTACTTATTTTAAGCAGATATACGGTGCCGGGCTCAAGTGAGCTTTTGGGAGTAACCGTGACAATTCTTTTAATCGAAGGGTCAACCTGGTCGTCGCCCATAATTACATTCACCGGCACATTTCCGCCGCCTTCATCTGTCATTGAAAAGCATTTCATATTATTATCGCGCACGGTAAAGTGAACAACATTTTTATTAAAATTCAGAACAATTTCAGGTTTCAGGGAAACATTCTGAGCCCCGTTAGCTATGCTTGATGTTTCAAGCGCAAGCGGTTTATCTTTACCGCCTCCCGTGCCGTCGCCGTTGCCTCCCTCTGCAAAGGCTGAAACAGCAAAAGACAGCAGCAAAAAAAACGCAATCAGTGTTGAGATTGCCTGACGGGCTTCCTGATTATTCTTCATTACCATTACCTCTTAATACATTCAAAACTATCCGCAGTCCAGCGGCGGTATCGGCAGTTATAGCAGCTTACAGCGTCGTCACACACAAGCTCGTCTTCGCAGTCCTCAGAAAATAATCCGCATTTTTCCGCTGTACGTGCAGCCTCAGTATACGCTTCTTTCCCGTGTGTAAACATTGTTTTTTCGTTTTTTACAGTCCAGTCTGTCACTGTTATCACTCTTTGTTCTTTTTGATTTTCGGCTTTGGCATAAAATGCCCGTTTTCATTTATTATTACAGTTGTTATCATCCCGTTGCTGTAAAGCAGTTTTGTGGGATGAAAAAAGCTTATGGAAATATTATCCGTAATCTCAATTCCGTCTTCATCTATAAAACGCTGTACACCGAATACACAAGCAAATTCCGAAGCGCTCCAATCGGTTTTATTGGGGAGCGGATGAAGCTTGCCTTTGATTCGCCCTTCTTCCTTGCCGGCGCGCAAAGCAGCTCCCGCAAGCGCTCCGATTATGCCGCCGCCTGTTCCTCCGTGTTCGCTCAGATGAACATTTTTGCCGAATTCCTCTGCTTTTTTAACGGCATATTCTTTTGTGAGAACTTTGCAGCGGGCGTCTTTTCCGAATTCAATAAGAGGGGAATAATCAATATTCGGATTATCATTCAGAATACACAAACCCGGATCGGAACCTTCTGCTGAATTCTTTTCAAGATATTCTTCACAGAATTCTGTAAACTCATCAAGGTCTGTTACTTCGGCGCTGCAACACATGGAACTGTTATGGGATGTGTAGGGAATATCATCGTGAATATAAAGCTGATACCGCACAGTGAATCCGGCTTTTGCGAGACCTTTGACTGCCGCTTCACCCATCATATTTTCAAGAAGTTCACCTGTACCAATGCTGTCATAATTATCTGTATCGTCTATGCAGACAAATACTTTCATGCGGCATCCTCCCTGTTTCCAGTTCTGGGCTCACGCATTTCCGAACCGTCAATAATAGCTTCGAGCCACTCGTTTGAGATTGTATAATCAAAGAATTTCTTGTAAAAATCTATTATTTCATAATTCATATCGATTTCTGAAGTGTCGGGATAAAGAAGATTCAGAAGCCATAATATCGCAAGAGGTGTTTCAAAACTTGAAGGGTGCCCCCATCTGGTTATACCTATAGGAATCTGATAAACCTGTTTGCTCTGAACACAAGACAGACCCTTCCATTTTGGATCGCTTAGAATATAATCATCAACCATTGATTCATTGCAGATAATTATGTCAGGATTCCATACATAAATCTGTTCAAGAGTCGTATAAGCTTTATCTCCTTCTATACTAAGGCCGGAGTCCATCAAAGATACATTTTCAGCGCCTGTCAGAGCAATCCATTCTGCGCAGTAACTGCCTTTATAATCTGTACGTACTGCCTCGTTTACCGAGTGATAAAGCCTGATATCGGTTCCCTTTGCAATCTGTTTAGCTTTTTCTGTCACCGATTTGAAATAAGAGATGTATTCATTCGCTTTTTTCTCTCTTTCAAGAGCCTTTCCGAGTATTTCAACTGCTTTCAGCTGATCGTCTATCGTGTCATAATCTATCACAATAAAGGGTTTCCCGATTGCTTCGATTTTTTTGCGTTCTGTGTCGCTGTAATATACTCCGGAATTAATTATAATCAGGTCAGTATTCCTTGCAAGAATCTCTTCTGCATTTACAGACCCGCTGTTTTTGACTACCGCGGCATTTGACAGTGAAGGGCAAATCTGCATCAGGAGCTTGCTTCTGGCAGCATTATTTGTAAATGATGTTATTCTTTCGCCAAGACCGAGCATCACAATTACAGGACCCGAAAAGGGGCAAAGGGTGCAGATTGATTGAGGATTATCGGGAACTGAAACTTCTCTGCCTACAGAATCCTTTACAGTGATACTTCCTTTTGTCTGAACCGGTTTTACGGTGCAGGCGCAAAGTGAAGCGAAGGGAATAAAAAGAGCCAAAGCAAGCGCCGCAAATCGTTTCATAATAATCTCCTTATTTTATCTTATTTCCGAGAACGGCAATGGTTTTTAAGACTCTTCCGTCTTCGCACTTTATTTCCTGAATCGAAGCTATGACGCCGTACACATCAAGAAGCGTTTCAGCTGTGATGATTTTACCCGGGCACCCGGTTCTGATACGGCTGTTTTTGCAAAGCATAACGGCCTTTGTTTTTATACCCTGCGATTCAAAATAGAGCGGGTGCTGTAAATCATGGGTTGCCATTACAGCGGATATTCCGTCGCTGCGTACAAGATCTGTCAGAATTTCAAGAAACAGTAACTCATTTTTAAAATCAAGGGAGCTTGTAGGCTCGTCAAGCACAATCAGCGGGGCCTTCTGAGCCAGAGCGCGAGCAAGAAGAACAAGCTTTCGCTCTCCGCCGGACAACGATGTGTATGGTTTATCGGCAAAATGCCCTATACCGATACGGGCAATAGCGAAATCACATTTTTCAAAGTCTTCTTTGCCGGGGGCGCCGAGAAGCCCGGACTGAGCCGTTCTGCCCATAAGAACGATTTCCCTGACTGTGTAGGGGAAGACAGGCGTGTGAGTCTGAGGAACATACGAAACAAGCTTTGCGAGCTCCGGGCGCGAAAGAGAAAGTACATCCTTATCGCAAACTTTAACATTTCCTGAAATATTTTTGTGAAAACCGAGTATGCAGTCAAGCAAAGTCGTTTTTCCACTGCCGTTAGGGCCGAGCAGACTAACTATTTCACCTTTATCCGCAGAAAGAGACAATCCGGAAATCAGGGGAGTATTATCATATGAAAATGAAAGATTATCAATCTGTAAAATCACGCTCTGAACCCTCCCTTCGTCTTTTTGAGAAGATAAACGAAGAAAGGTGTGCCTATAAGCGCGCAGAGAATACCAATCGGTATTTCAGAGCCCGTCAGAGTGCGAGAGAGCAGGTCCATAATTACCATGAAAGATGATCCGAGAGATATGCTGACAGGTATGAGCTTCTGATTACTGTTTCCTGTTATCATTCGACCGATATGCGGAATAACCAGACCTACCCAGCCGATTGTGCCGCTTATACAAACTGCAGAGGCTGTGCAGAGAGTTGCTCCGCCGATAATCAAAATCTGAGCTTTACGCACGTCAACGCCCAGCGAAGAGGCCTCTCTTTCACCCATTGACAGCACATTGAGCTTCCATCGGGAAAGAAAAATCATAAGCATACCTATACTCATCGGTAATGCGGCGTAAAGATGAGAATAGTTAACAGAAGCAAAGCTGCCCATAAACCAGAAAGTTATGGAAGGAAGCTGGCTGTAGGGATCGGCGACAAATTTCATAATAGAAACAAGAGCGCTGAAAAAAGCACCTACTATAACACCGCCGAGTATCATTGTAACAGAGGTGGTTACGCGTGAAACTCTTCCGGCAAAACAGCTCAGAACAACTGCCGCTACTGCAAACACAAATGAGAAAATATAAGTGAATACACCGCCGCCGAAAAATACAATCGCCAGACAAGCGCCGAAGCCTGCTCCATTTGACACTCCAAGAATACCGGAGTTTACAAGCGGGTTGCGAAATACGCTTTGGAACGCGGCGCCTGATACTGCGAGGGACGCGCCGACGAAAGCTGCGGCAATCGCTCTCGGAAGCCTGAGCTGTAAAACGGTTACTCGTGAAGTAAGAGGAATACTGTCCGAACCGAAAACAGACAATATTACTTCGTTTAATGAAAGGTGGTATCTGCCGAAAAACAGTGAAGCAAAAACGGTCGCAAACGGTAAAACCAAAAGCAGAACAGTTACGGGCAAAGAAAGTCTGCCGCTGAATTTGGCCCTCTCCATTTGCTTCACTCCTTTCATTAAGAAATATGCCTTAAAACTATAATACAGTTATTTCGTCATTTTCTTTTACTGTGCCGCCCTCAAGGACTACGCCGAATATGCCTTCCTTAGGCATTATGCACTGCCCTACAAGCTCTCTTATAGCACAGCCGTCGTGGCATTCCTTGCCTATCTGAGTCACTTCAATCAGTGCCTCATCGCCGATTTTAAGCTTTGTGCCTATGGGGAGCGTGTAAAGTTCTATTCCTTCTGTGGTTATATTCTCCGCAAACATTCCGTGACACAGACCGTCTGTGCGCATTCCCTGAGCTTTTTCTATGCTCTCTTTCGCAAGCAGGCTTACCTGGCGGTGCCATTTACCCGCGTGAGCGTCACCTTCAAACCCGAAATCTTTTATAAGCTTGCCTTCGGGAATTGATTTTTTTGGCGTTTTCTTCTTCTCACTGATATTTATAGCTACTACTCTTGCCATTTTATCCTCCTGTTTTATTCAGGCCGTGACCGGCACTTTCGCTTTCAAAGCTGTGACCTGAAGGTTTATTCATAATAATTTTTTTTATTTCTTCGATAAGACTGCTTTCACAATCAATGTATTGCATAATATCATAAACTGTATCATATCCGAGGCAGGGCTTAACTTTGCCGTCTGACAGCAGACGTATTCTGTTACAATCGGAACAGAATTTGTGAGTTATCGGGTTAATCAGCCCTATTCTGCCTTTGAATCCCTGTGCCGAATAATACTTTGCCGTGCCTTCTTCCGATTGCATAGGTTTCAGAAAAGAAAATTCCCTGAGTATTTCATCACCCGTAACAATCAGAGATGAATCTTCTCCATCGTCAGAAAAGGGCATCAGTTCAATGAATCGTACGTCGATTTTTCTGTTTCTGGCAATGTTTATCAGTTCACCGGCTCCGTCGCTGTTTACGCCTTTCATCAGAACAGCATTTATTTTTAATGGAGCCAGGCCCGCTCTTTCCGCCGCGTCAATTCCTTCAAGAACTTTTGTGAGAACATCCGATCCGGTGAGGTGGCGGTATGTGCTGCCGTCTGTGCTGTCAAGACTGATGTTGACGCTGTCAAGACCGGCTTTTTTCATTTCATTGGCGTATTCGGAAAGATATACTCCGTTTGTTGTTATACCGATTGTTTCAATGCCTTCAATTTCGCGTGTTCTGCCTATGATTTCACAGATGTCTTTTCTTACAAGCGGCTCCCCGCCGGTGATTCTTACTTTGTTTATCCCGCATTTTGCAAAGGCTCTTACAAGCTTTTCAATAATTTCCGGTGAGAGCTCGGAATCCTTTTTTGCGCACTCAATCTTGCCGCAATAAACACAGTTAAGATTGCAGCGCTGGGTAACGGAAACCCGCAGATATGAAATTTCTCTTCCGAAATTATCCTTCATTGCGGTAATCGCTCTTTCCGCCCGTCTTTTCGAGCAGTTTAATTTCCTCAATAACCATATCCTTGCCCATAGCCTTGCACATATCATATATTGTCAGCGCGGCTATGGATGCACCGGTTACGGCTTCCATTTCGATGCCTGTTTTATAATTGCATTTGGCACTGACATATATGCCGAGAGCAGTATCGCTCTCCTTTTCAAAATCAACGGTTATCTTATCTATCGGAATATTGTGGCACAGAGGAATAAGCTCACTTGTCTTTTTAGCTCCCATTATTCCTGCTATCCTTGCGGCTGCAAGTCCGTCACCTTTTTTCAGGTCAGCATTCAGAAGGGCATCAAGTGCCTGCGGTTTCATTCTGATTCTCGCGTAGGCGGACGCCGTACGCTGAGTGACAGATTTTTCACCTATATCTACCATTATTGCATCGCCGTTTTCATTTATATGAGTGAGCATATCACGCCTCCGTATATCCTCCCATCTCTTCAAGACGGGCTTTGAATTTTTCTGAATACAGCACTTCAAGAAAGGCCTTCACCATTGGATCTTCAAGATACTCTTTGCCTATAAGAAATTCATACTTTTCGTTACAAACAGGTATAAAATCAAGACCGTACATTTTGGCGGCGGAGTATATTCCGAGACCTGCGTCTGCATTTCCGGCTGCAATTAGAGCCGCTACTGCGGTGTGAGTGAACTCTTCGTTACCGTAGCCGTTTATCTCTTCGGGAGAAATCCCGTTTTTTTCAAGCAGGTAATCGCAGAGAATTCTTGTGCCTGAGCCACGCTGACGGTTGACATAGCGAACATCAGTAATATCTGAGAACTCCTTTATGCCGAGCGGATTGCCTTTTTTTACCATCAGGCCCTGAACCCTGCCAACTCCTCTGACTGCCGTTGCATTTTCGGAAGGAATGTATTTATCAATATATGACGTGTTGTATTCGCCTGTTTCTGTATCGAGCAGATGGATACCGCCCATATGAGCCAACCCGTCTCGAACAGCATATATTGCACCCATGCTTCCTGCGTGGGTAGAGCACACTCTGAACGGAAAGCCTTTTTTGGAAAGAATATCCGTCACCTCATCTATAAGCGGATCATGACTGCCTGTAATAATAAGTGTTTTTTCAATCTCACAAAGGGGTCGGCTAAGATGAATCTCAACTTCTTTTCCCGCTTCTATTCCTTCGCAGTTCTGAGGTATCTGTAAGATTCCGTCCGCTTTTGTAAAGCTTGTTATTACCCCGGCTCCTCTTGAAAGGGGAGAAGCGGAGATTTTGCCGCCGATTCTGCCGAGAGAGACTCTGATGAATTCATTGTATTTCAGGGAAGAGACGATCTTTTTAGAAAGAACGGCTTTCACCGTTTCACCGTTTGCACGCTCTTTACCGTAATAAACCGAAATAACATCTCCGACAATTTCATCCATAATTACTATTGCAGAAACAGGATATCCCGGTATGCCTATAATCGGCTTACCTTTTGCCTCACCGAGAACAGCGGGTTTGCCGGGCTTAATGGCAATTCCGTGAACGAGAACCGTTCCGAGAGAGGAGATAATATCGCTTGTGTAATCATCTCTGCCTGCCGAAGAACCTGCGGAAACAAGTACAATGTCACACTCAGAGAGTGCTGTTTTAACGGCAATATTTAAAAGCTCTTTGTTATCGGGAGTAATCGGATAAATTTTTGAATCAGCCTTAAATTTATCAAGCATTCCCGTAAAAACAGTCGAGTTAAATTCGATTATATCGCCCTTTTTGGGGGCACTTGTGGGAGCAACTATTTCATCACCTGTAGGAATTATTCCCACAAGCGGTTTTTTTATAACCTCAACTTCAGTTATTCCGCCTGCGAGAAGAGCTCCGCAAAGCGAAGCGGTAAGTTCGGTTCCCGAAGGGGCAATCATATCACCCATGCATATATCTTCGCCGACCTGACGAACATTCTGCCAGGGAGATACAGCTGAAATAATCTGAAGCTTGTTTTCACCTGTTTCTATTAAATCTTCTACCATTATCACGGCGTCACAGTCATCAGGTATCGGGTCGCCTGTGTCAACAACCGTATAATCGGCAGGCTCTAAAGTTACAGGCGTTTTTTCGCTCGCTCCGAAGGTGATACGCGAATCAACCGCAATTCCGTCCATAGCGCTCGCGTTATAATGAGGCGAGCATATTACCGCGTAAGATGCATTTTTAATGATCCTGCCGCAAGCGCCGGTAACAGCAACTGTTTCAGATGAGCAGCCGAAGCCGGCGTTTTTAAGATGCTCATAATATGTTCTTTTTGCCTCGTCCAGAGGAATATTGTTAAGATATTTGTGCTTCATAGTTTATATACCTCAGCGGTTTCTCCTGCGGCGAGTCCTTCTTTATCCCGCGGAATTTTTATAAAACCTTCCGAAACGGAAAGAACTGAAATAATGCCCGATTTAGTATGTACGGGAATAAGTCTGCCGTTTTCACCTTTTTTTATGCAGATGAATTCCTCTCTGCCGTGGTTAGACGGAATGTTTTCCGAAAGAATACCGATTCCGGCAGGCTTTTCAGGCGACATTTTCAAGACGGATCTGATATATTCCGTAACAATAAGCCTGAACACAAAATATGCAGCGAGCGGATGCCCCGGAAGACCGAAAACAGGCTTGCCTTCAATCATTCCGAAAATTGTGGGCTTGCCGGGCTTCATGGCAATTCCGTGAAAATAAGCTTTGCCGAGAGAGTTGATTATATCAACAGTCATATCTCTTGACCCTGCAGATGAACCGCCGGATATGATTACTGCATCTGATTTTACGACACACTCTTTTATTGCTTTTTCAACGCTTTCTCTTATGTCAGGTACAGAGCCGTAATCAAAGGCGTTACAGCCGTATTCGTTCAGCGCGGCGCAAAGAAGGTAGGAATTGATGTCTCTAATCTGACCCGGTTGGGGTTTTCCGTTGACAATCTCATCACCGGTTGAAATAACCGTTACCAAGGGTCTTTTAAAAAAATTTAACTCATTTATGCCGAGCGCAGCGAGAACTCCGGTCTGGGGTGAAGAAATAATACAGCCTGTTTTCAGAGCGGTTTCGCCTTCGCAAATATCATCACCTTTTAAAGTTACATTTTCACCGGGAGCAACAGATTTATAAATAAGGCAAAGGCTGCCGTCGCAGTCGGTGTGCTCTACCATAACAGCGGCATCAGCTCCGGCAGGCATCATACCTCCTGTAGAGATTTTTACGCATTGACCGCGTTTTAATCTGAAATCCGCGCTTTCTCCCATAAGAATCTCGCCGGTTATTTCCAGTTGAGAGGGGACTGAATCTCCGGCGCCGAAAGTGTCGGCGGCACAGACTGCGTAACCGTCAACCGTTGATCTGTTGAAGGATGGAACGTTCTCAACAGAAACGATATCCTCGGCTAAAACCCTGCCGACGCAATCTCTGATATTCAATTTTTCCGTTTTATATTTCAGTTGGGCCGTTTTCTCTTTAATGAGCGAAACAGCTTCTTCTCTGCTGAGCACATTAAGCATTATATCTTCCACCCCGCAACAAAACTTTTTGCCCACTGACTGCCGGGATGTGCGAGCGTTTCTTCGGGGGAGCCGTCAGCATCTATTTTTCCGCTGTTGAGAATAATGAGCCTTTCCGATGCGTTCATAGCCAGCAGCGGTGAATGAGTGCTGATAATTACCGTACAACCCGTTTTTTCTTTATATTCAGTGACAACTTTTATTACAAGCTCCGCACCTGTCGCATCGCAAGCAGATGTAGGCTCGTCAAGAAGCAACAAATCACAGCTTTTTGACAGCACACGGCAGAGCGAAAGCCGCTGAAGCTCACCGCCCGAAAGTGATTTTGCTTTCTTTTTCGCGAGATGAGTGAGCTCAAGTTTATCGAGCATTTCGAATGCTCTGCTCCGGTCAGCTCCGCCAATAAGTATATTCTTAATCAAATCTCCATGAAAAGCGTAGGAATTCTGAGGCATATAAAGAATTTTTTCAGGAACCACAAAACTTCCTTCGCTTGTTTTTATTATCCCGCCGAGTATTTTCAAAAGTGTGGTTTTTCCGCTTCCGTTTGCCCCGGCAACAGCAAGCATTTCGCCGTCATTGATGGTTAATGAAGGAATATCCAGGACTGTTCTTTCGCCGTAACATTTTTTAAGATTATTTATCTCAATCATCTCTGACCTCCTTTACAATAAAAGAGGCAAGAGCGTTTACAATGAATGCGATAATCAGAAGAATTATGCCAAGAGCAAGCGCGAATGAGAATTTACCTTTATTTGTTTCAAGCATTATGGCAGTAGTCATAACCCTTGTTTTCCATTGGATATTTCCGCCGACAATGCTGACCGCGCCGACTTCTGCAATTGAGCGTCCGAAAGCATTCAGTACTACGGAAAAAAGCGATGAGCGCCCCTCGCCAATACAGAGACGCGCTGTTTTGTAGCCGGAAAAGCCGAGCCCACGCGCAGTTTCTATAACAGGTTTAGAAGCGCTTTCGATAAATGATGATGTCAGGCCGATTACAACAGGCGTTATAAGCATTACCTGAGCCACAACCATTACTCTGACGGTAAAGAGCATATTGAGCTTGCCGAGCGGACCGTAATGAGTAAAAAGCGAATACACAATCAGACCTGCCACCACCGGAGGCAAGCCCATAAGAGTGTGTATCAGCTTATTTATAAATGATTTTCCGCGGAAGGACTTCGAGCCGATAAGCGCGCCGATAGGCAGGCCGATAAGGCAGGAAATCACCGTGCTGAAAAAAGACATCCTCAGCGTGACTCCGATTATCTGCAGGAGCTCTCTGTCAGGCGGAAAAAGCAGTTCAAAGGCCTGTCTGAAGCTTTCCATCTGAGTTATTTAAGAAGAGTGAAAAGAGCGGAGCCGTATTCTTTCTCGCCATATTCTGCGATAAGAGCGCTCGCTTCGTCTCTGAGCATCCAATCGATAAATGCCTGTGCGCCTTCGGTGTTGATGCCGTCAATCTTTTCGGGATTGACCGCTATGAGTGAATAAGTATTCTTCATGTCCTCGCCTTCGGCAAGAACTATATCTAAATTGAGTTCATCCTGCATTGAAAGGAAGGTTGCCTTATCAGTCAGGCAGTATGCCTGCTGTTCGCTTGCCATTGTAAGACAGGCGCCCATTCCCTGACCTGCGCTGATATACCAGCTGTCTTCAGCTGCGTCGGGAACATCGTCGCCCCAGATTTTAAGCTCGGCCTTGTGAGTTCCGCTCTCATCGCCTCTGGAAACAAATTTGCTTTCGGTTTCTTCGATCTTATCAAAAGCCTGAGCAGCATCAGCGCTTCCTTTAATGCCGGCAGGATCGTCTTTGGGACCTGCAATAACAAAATAATTATACATAAACGGAAGTCTTTCGATGCCGTAGCCGTCGCTTATAAATTCCTCTTCGGAGGCCTTAGCGTGAACGAGAATTACATCGGCGTTTCCGTCAATTGCCTTCTGAATAGCTGCGCCTGTGCCTGCGGACTGAACTTCAACCTTATAGCCTGTCTCGGCTTCAAAAGCCGGAAGAAGATAGGGGAGAAGGCCCGAGTCGTTGACTGAAGTAGTGGTTGAAAGTCGTATAACAGGGTTGTCCGGAGCAAGGGTTTCAGGTTGTGCTGAAGAGGTTGATGATGCCTGCTCTGAAGCGTCTTCTGTTTTTGCTCCGCAAGCGGTAAAACCGGCAACAAAAACAAGTGCCAGGACAAGAGCAATTATTTTTTTCATGATATATTCTCCTTTTCAAACACGGAAGGCAGCGCCGTTTCCCGCGATACCCTTAAGCCGTTGTGGATTTCGGCTTCGGCTGACAAGGCGTATGATTTGCTTCCACTTAGCCTTGAAAGCTCGGATAATATCAGTATAATAATATCACGTTTTATTCAATAAATAAAGTATTTTATTGATTTATTTGAAAATATATGATATAAATAATTTGGAGTTGATAAATATGAAATTTGGTATTGTAACTGTCAGTGACAGATGCTTCAGGGGAGAGTGCGAGGATAAAAGCGGACCTGCTGTTGCAGAATGTCTGAAAGATCTCTCTGAAAAAAACGAATATCTGCTTGTTCCCGATGAGAAAGAACTTATAATTGACGCAATAACGGAGCTTTCCGACAGACGCAAAGTCGATGTTATTTTTACGACAGGCGGAACTGGTTTTGCACCCAAAGACATAACTCCGGAAGCTACAAAAGTCGTTATCGATAAAGAAGTGCCGGGAATTTCTGAAGCTGTCAGAGCAAAAAGCCTTGAGATTACAGACAGAGCTATGCTTTCAAGAGCAGTGAGCGGCATCAGAGGTAATACTCTGATTATCAATCTTCCCGGCAGCCCTAAAGCAGTAAAGGAAAGTATAGATGTAGTGCTCCCGATACTTGAGCACGCTGTTGAAACAATAAGCGGCAATACACTGAACTGCGGAGGAAATTACGGCAAATGAGTCTGAAATCCGAAATACAGGGCTTTGATATATCCGCAAACAGCGCTGTCATTGTCGGCTGCGGAGGGCTGGGCACAAACGCCGCCGTTCATCTTGCGGGCGCAGGCATAGGCAGATTGCTTCTGATTGATTACGATACTGTCGAAAAACGCAATCTGAACAGGCAGTTTTTTTATACTGAAAATGATACAGGCAAAGAAAAAGCCCGCCTTCTTGCCGAAAGACTGAGCGCCTATTCGCCTGAATCAGACATAAAGTATTATTCCGGCAGATTTGAGGATGCACCGATAAGAGATTATGATATTATTATAGCAGCGGTTGACAATATCCGGGCGAGATCTCAGGTCAATGAATTCTCAAATAAGAATTCTGTACCATGTATAAACGGAAGTATAAACGGCTTTTTCGGCAACGCATATCTTTATTTACCCGGAATTACGCCCGATTTAGAGGCGGCCGGTTGCCTTAATGAAACCGGAATCAAAAATAAATCTCCGAGCACAACCGTTGCTATTATCGGTGCTCTTGAGGCTCAGCTTGCGATTGATTATTTTCTCGGCAATAATCATAATGCAGGAAAACTGTATATTTATGATAACAACGAAATTCACAATTTAAATATAAGAGGTGATTTAATTGACTGAATACTGCGGTTATATGGGAAAAGTTCTTTTTGTAGATCTTACAAAACAGTCATTCAGCGAGTTCCCCTGGACCGATAAGGACAGGGAACGTACTCTCGGCGGTAAAATAATGGCGGCTGATATTCTTCTGCATCACATTACTCCCGAAATGAAGGCATTTGACGAAGATAACTGGCTTGTTGTTACTACCGGTCCGCTCACCGGATGCGGCTGTCCGAACACTTCAAGATTCAATATTTCCACTGTTTCTCCGCTCACGAATATCATTACCTCCTCAAACTGCGGAGGCGATTTCGGTCTTTCTCTCAAAAGAGCCGGCTATGATGCGGTTATCTTTACCGGCAAAAGCGAAAAGCCTGTCACAGTTCACATTTCAAGAAATAAAGCAGAGTTTGAGAGCGCAGAGGAGCTTTGGGGTCTCACAACAGGTGAAACTCAGGAAAAGCTGCTCGATTATCCGGGCAGGCTTGTTATCGGCCCTGCAGGCGAAAACAAAGTAAGGTATGCCTGCGTCTTCAGCAATGAAAGGACCGCCGGAAGAGGTGGTGTCGGTGCCGTATTCGGCGACAAAAAGCTGAAAGCAGTTACAGCCGTGGGAACAATGCTCCCAAAGATTGCCGATGAAGAGAAACTAAGGGATTTCAACATTAAATGGACAAAGCTTCTCAAAACTCATCCACTCACCGGCAGGCAGCTGCCAAAGCTCGGAAGCGCAGGGCTTATTGCTCCTATGCAGGCGCATTCCATTCTCGCTACCAAGAACTTCTCCGCAGGCAGATTTGACGGGTTTGAGAAAGTTTCAGGCGAAGAGCTTGCAGAAAAACACCTTGTTTCAAACGGAGCCTGCACGGGCTGCGTAATCAGATGCGCGAGAAAAGTTGTTGTAAATGATAAGATTGTAAAAGGTCCCGAGCTTGAAACTCTCGGTCTTTTCGGGCCGAATATTTTAAATGATGATATTGAAAAAATTCTTAAATGGAATTATGAGCTTGATGAGCTGGGAATGGACGCTATTTCCTGCGCCGGTTCGATAGCCTTTGCAATGGAGCTTGCCGAAAAAGGAATACACGATTTCGGAGTTCATTTCGGTGAAACCGATAATATTTCTCAGATGTTTGAAGATATAGCATACCGCAGGGGAGATGGCAATGAAATTGCCGAAGGTTCCAAACGAATGAGCGACAAGTTCGGCGGCAAGGAATTCGCCATTAACGCTAAAGGTATGGAACTTGCAGCTTATGAGCCTCGTCACGCCGTCGGTCAGGGACTCGGCTATGCAACTGCAAACAGGGGCGGATGCCACCTCAACGCAGGATATATGGTTGTTGTTGAAGGCCTCGGTCTCGATGTCAATTCTCTTACTCCTCACGGCAAAGCTGCCATCGGAATTATGTTCCAGAATCTTATGGAATCAATATCGGGCGCGGGCAGTTGCATGTTTACAAGCTATGCTGTTCTTCCGGGTTTCCTTATTGCAAAGCCTAATCTTGTTTTAACCAAAATAATTCTCGCGGCCTTTCCTTATGTCGGTCCCGTTGTTAATCTTTTGAGTCATTTTACCAAAGTGCCTCAAATCAATATCCCGCTTCTTCCGCACGCAATTGCGGTTAAGCTCGCAACAGGTATGAAATCAAATATGGCAAAATTCCTCACCTGGGGCGCTTACGGATGGAATGCCGAGAGAATGTCAAATGTCATTCTCGGCCAGAAAGCCGGTGCCGATAAGCTGCCCAAACGCCTGACTGAAGAGCTTCAGGATCCAAATAATCCCAAAACCAAGGTTCCTCTTGAACAGATGAAAAAAGTCTTCTACCGGGCCAGAGGCTGGAAAGACGGCATTCCCACCTGGCACCGTCTTAAAACTCTCGGTATAAAGATTGATAAAGCTGTTTATGATAAAGCTGTTGCTGCCGCTTACAAGAAAGACGGGGAGGATTGATTATGGCTAAAGTCAATGTTAAACTGTTCGGAGTTTACAGAGTTGACACTCATATTTCCGATATTGAAATTGATGCGGAAAAGCTCTCTGATTTGCTTGAAGAACTTAATAAAATTGCAGTAGGGGAGCGCAAAAGCAGCATTTCATTTACCGATGCTTCCGTATTTATAAACGGAACAAACTGCAAAAAGAAAAAGCAAAAACTTAATTCCGGAGACGAGGTTTGGATTCTCTCGCCCGCTTCAGGAGGTTGATTATGGCTTTCAGAATTGATGAAAATATCTGTGTCGGCTGCGGTGCATGTGCTTTCACCTGTCTTTTCGGAGCAATCAGTGCTGCAAATGACGATTCTTCTCTTTATATTATCGACGATACAAAGTGCGTTGAATGCTCACAGTGCTCTCATGTATGCCCTGTCAGCGCAATTAGTGCACCCGAAGAATACAGACAGATTAAAAAGGTTACTGTAATAGCGGATAAATGCAAAGGGTGTTCCATGTGCAGCAGAGTCTGCAAGGCGGGCGCTCCGGAAGGTAAAATAAAAGAACCGTTTATTATCGACCAGGAAAAATGTTTTCAGTGCGGCGTCTGCGCTTCAAAATGTAAGTTTGACGCAATCGAAGTTCAATACTGATACTATATTATTAAGAATCACCCCGGTACAGGATGTTCCGGGGTGATTGATTATTATGTAAGCTATTATCTGATTAAAACCTGCGCTGATTACTTGTTTATCTTACTTTATCAGCAAAGTACTTACCCGCCTTCAATACTGCGATGTCTGATCCGTGCAGAGAAGATTCGGTGTTATCATCTGAAAATGACCAACCCGAGGGCATTCTGATAAATCCTGTAGCGTTGTCGGGGCATTCAATAATAATATCAGCTCTGCCGCTCTGCTTTTTCCATTTAACAGCAACGCGTCCGCAAGGGGCGTCATAGTAAGCCTCTGCAAAGTTAAGCGACTCGATAAAATCGGGGCAGATATCAAAGTCTTTGCAGCTTGTATTACGCGGATTTACTCTTATACCTGCAACTCTTTGGATAAACCAGCTGATTATATCGCCGAAGAAATGATGGTTAAGTGAATTAGGTGTATCGGCTCTGTCATCATCAAGAAAGTCCTCAGGCAATGAAGTAAAGCCGCGGGCAACAAAGTGACCGTATGAAGGATATTCGGGTCTGGTAATCATTTTATATGCGAGCTCGCCCTCGCCCGCATCGGAAAGAACATGAAAAATCGTTCTCAGACCAATCATACCGCAGTTTATGAATTCTTTATTCTCGCGGCAAATCTCTGATAAAACTTTCGCTGCCTGAAGCACTTCTCCTTTCTCAAATACTCCGTAATAAATGCAGATTGCCTGAGCTGTCTGGCATCTTGATTTGACTGTCATTGTGCTGAAATCAATCAGATTATCTCTGATTGCCTGCCTGAATGAGCGGGAAAGACTTTCGGCAAACTTATATTGAATTTCCATACCGAGAGCCTTGAATAAATCTGCGGATTTTCTGCTGATATACATTGATATTACGCTGTCCGTAAGATAAAGTGGAGCGGTCGGGCTTCCGGCTCCCTTTCCGGGCTGCAGCCAGTCGCCCAGACCGATTGCAATAAGGCCGTCGTCACGTCTTTTTGCGGAAAGATAGGAAAGATATCTCAGCATTGATTCACTGCACTCACGCGCCGGCTCGAGGTCTCCTCTGAGTCTGTAAATCTGCCAGCAAAGCTCGGTGAGAACATTGTCCCAAGCGGGACCGTTACCCCATTCGAAGCCCCAGCCTCCGGTAGGTACAATCCCGGGCAGAGAGCCGTCTTCGCGCTGTGAAGCGCATATATTTCTCAGCCATTCACGGTAGCTTTTTTCCGGCGTAAGTGTGAGCAGCAGTCTTTCGCAGGAAACTGCCGCATCGCCTGTCCAGCCGTTTTTCTCTCTGTGCGGACAATCGGTTGGGAAATAATAAAAGTTTGCCAGGTCGCTTGTCCTGCTCATTTTTCCGAGCTCATTCATTACGGGGTCGCTGCACTTAAATGACGCTCTTTCTTTAAGTTCCGAGCTCGCTTTCAGCATTACAAGAGTGTTTTCGTTAACCTGATCTTTTTCAAGACCGTAAACAAATGCGTATCTGTAACCGAAATAAGTGAATGAGGGCTCAAAAACCTCTTCTTTTTCTCCTTTGCAGATGTATAATGCCGTCTGTCCGTAACCATCAGGATAAAACGAGCCTGTAGTTATATACGACGGTTCGCCTCTCGTGTTTTCAAATTCACACAGCTGAATGAATATCTGCCGGTTTTTTATGCCGTCAACCGTCAGCCGGAAAATACCTGCCGAATTAACTCCGAAATCAAATATATATCCTTTTTTTCCTCTGCAGTTAAACTTGAACTGAGTGTCAAGCTTCATATTGTCTCGGTTTCCGAAATCTTCACTTAGAACACCTTCGCGTATGTTAACTGCTTTTAATTCTTCTGTTATAACTACAGGATCGGCTTCGCAGATTCTGTATTTTCCGCGGGGGGATTCCGTTGCAGAGACATTATTCCAGGAAGAATCATCAAAACCGGGCAGATAGCAGCCGTCGATTTCGAGATTGGCGTCATAGAAGCATCCGCTTCTTATATCATCAAATACTATCGGAGAGGCAGTCCATTTGAATGATTCGTCCGCTTCGATTATTTCGGTCTCTTCACCGCTTTTTTCAACCGCTAATGAAAAAGCAAATCTGGGAGTTCCTCTGAATCGCGCTGTATCAAAGTCCCACACTCTTCCACCGGGAGCATTCTGCATACCGTTTCCGAGAATAATGCAAATTGCGTTTTTACCTTTGTTAAGGTATTTGGTTACATTAAATAAATCAAAATAAACATAATCATCGGGGTTTGAAATGTAAGGCGCCAGCAAGCCTTTTTTTATTTCGTTGCCGTTGATAAACAATCTGTAAAAACCGAGACCCGAAATAAGAACTGCAGCGTTAATAAAGCTCTCAATCTCTATTTCTTTTCTGATAAGGGGAGCGTTAACATGTTTTTCATAAGAGTTATAATCTGACTGTGCCCGATAAAACCTGCACGGAAACTTCATATTATGACCTCCGATAAAAATTATATTAGTTTCATTATAGTTAATTTGTCTTCATATTACAACACAAATTTATGATAATTTTATTGAAAAAAATACATATTACTACTTTACATACGCTGAAATTTGTATTAGAATTTTTTGTAACGAGCAATAATTGAATTTGCCCGAAATTTTCTAAAAGAAGGTAAATCGATATGCAGAATTTAGGTTACTACAACGGAAAATACGACGAAATTGAAAAGATGAGTATTCCGATGCTTGACAGAGTTTGCTGGTTCGGAGACGGCATTTATGATGCCACTTACGCTCATAACCATAAAATCTTTGATATCGATGCCCACCTTAACAGGTTTTATAACAGCGCAAAAATTCTTGAGATAAATATTCCTGTTGAGCGCAGCGAGCTTGAAGCTCTCCTTAAGGATCTTGTTCTTAAGGTGGATGACCCCGATCAGTTTGTATATATGCAGGTTACCAGAGGAAGCGGGCTCAGAGAGCATGTATTTGATGAAAATATGAAGGGCAATCTCTGGATTACTCTTACTCCCTGCAAAACACAGGATACATATAAGCCCATTGATGTTATAACATTTGAAGATAAGAGATTCTTATACTGCAACTGCAAAACACTTAACCTTATTCCTTCGTGCCTTGGCGCAACAGCCGCAAAAAGAGCAGGCTGTCAGGAAGCTATATTCCACAGAGGTGATATTGTCACCGAATGCGCGCACTCAAATGTATCTATATTCAAAGACGGAAAAGTCATCACTCATCCGCTTGATGATAAAATTCTTCCCGGTACCGCCCGCATCAGACTGCTCAGATTTGCGAAGGATCTCGGTTTTGAAACTCAGGAGAGAGATTATACGCTTGACGAGCTGATGAACGCAGATGAAGTTATTGTTCATTCAACCGGTTCTTTCTGCATTCCCGTAAAAACCGTTGACGGAAAGCCGGTCGGCGGAAAAGCTCCCGAAATGCTCAAAACAATTCAGGATGCGCTTGTTGCCGACTTTGAAAATCAGTGTAAAGCATAAGAGATGATAATATGAACAAAGAAGAATTAACTCTCTTTAATATAGGCGAAGATCTTGATACACTTATGAATCTCGACCCCAGGGGATACGGCGTTTGCCGGATTCTTTATGACGGCTCAAGAAAGTTTACCGGTGAGCCTCTTTCTGTTCACTGCGCAAAAGGGCTTGTCAAAAATATTAAAGCCGGCGAAAAAGTTTTCATCCTTACGGGCTTTGTCCTTCCTCCCTGGAATGAGGCCGAGACTGACGGTATTATATCTTCAACCGTTCTTTCATGCTTCATTATCAAAGCCTTTTCGGCGATTCCCGTGATGATTATTCCCGAGCAGTGCGTAAAAGCGGTCGAAGCGATGAGCAAGGTTCTTTCAATGAAAGTAAGCTTTGATCTAGATTGCAGTGACCCCGGCACGGTTATTGTCGTTTCCTTTACTTTAAACGATAATGAAGCCGAAAAGCAGGCTCTTGAAATTCTTTCGCACGGCAAACCCTGCGCGGTTATTTCAAATGAAGCGCCCGGCAGAAATAAAAACGGTTATTATCATAATGCGACCGGTCTCAATACTACTGATATTGAGCCGAAATATGATGTGCTGTTTGTTAAATGTCAGGAGCTCGGTATATACAATATGTCAATAGGCGATCTCGGTAATGAAATCGGGATGGGCGCTATTGAAGAACATATAAGAGAGTATATTCCCTACGCTGAACTCGGCGGATGCAGAGCCGGTACCGGTTACGGTATTCTTGCTGACACAAAGGCAGACAATATCCTTACCGCGACCGTTTCCGACTGGGGCTGTAACGCAGTTATGGCAGCAGCCGCATTTATTCTCGGCAATACGGATCTTTTCCATTCAGCTGATATTCAGTCTGCCGTGATGGATGCCGCCGCCGGAGCCGGTATGCTCGATATGTACGGCGAGGCAAGGCCTTATATTGACGGAATCGGCAAAAACATTGTGCTGCCGATGGTTTCCCTTATGAAAGCGCTTATTGAATATCCTCCGACTGTTGAGGATAAAACAGCTTTATGGTTTGACAAAACTATATCAAAAGGGTTTTACAAATGAAATATTCTTTTTTACAAAACGGTGACAGAGCATTGACCGTTCAGCTTGAAAAAGAAATAAGCGAAGAGGTTAACGCGTATATTACTGCGTTAACCTCTTCGGTGCAGGATAAACATATTGATGGTGTTACGGAGCTCGTTCCGACATTCACTTCACTTATGATTGTTTATGACTGCACGGTAATAAAAGCCCGCAAGCTGAAAGCAATACTGTCGGAAATAATTGATAATCTGAGTGTTGGCGTCACTAATGCCGCAAAAGTATGGGATATACCTGTTTGCTACGATGATGAATTCGCCCTCGATATTGAAAGCGTTTGTCAGCATACGGGCCTTACAAAGGACGAAATTATAACTATCCACACATCCGTGCCTTATCTGATTTATATGCTGGGATTTCTCCCCGGTTTTGCTTACCTGGGCGGTATGGACAAGCGCCTTGTAACACCCAGACTCGAAAGCCCACGCCTTGAAATTTTCAAGGGAGCCGTCGGAATAGGCGGTGAGCAGACGGGGATCTATCCGATTGCTTCTCCCGGCGGCTGGAGACTTATAGGAAAAACACCTGTAAATGTGTATGATCCCAAGGCAAATCCACCTATTCTTTATAATGCCGGGGAATATATACAATTTTACAGTATAAGCAGAGAAGAATTCGATGAGCTTGAAAACAGGATTGCGCAAGGCACTTATTCTCCTGTTTGCCGGGAGGTGAATTTATGATAAGAATCACATCGCCCGGTATGATAACTACCGTACAGGATCTCGGCAGACCGGGGTTTATGAAAACCGGTTTTACCGAAAGCGGAGTTATGGATAAGAGAAGCGCTGTTGTTGCAAACACTTTGTGCGGCAATGATTTCAATGCTCCCGTGCTTGAAATGACCGTTACCGGAATATGCTGTGATTTTATTCATGACACATATTTCTGCATCAGCGGAGGCAATTTCAGCCCGTCATTAAACGGCGTTCCGATAAAAAACAATAAACCGTATCTTGCTCCTGCGGGCAGCAAACTGACTATGGGAAAAGCCGTTTCAGGTATAAGAACATATCTGGCTGTCTCCGGAGGATTTGCCGTTCCTCTTGTTATGGGCAGTGCATCAACAAATATGAAAATCGGTGTAGGCGGGCTTGAAGGCAGAAAGCTCAAAGCCGGGGATATTCTTGAAACCGGTGGTTTTAAATCGGCTCCGGATTTAAAAAAAGAAGTTCAGAAAGATGTTTATCCCAATGAAATTACAGTAAGGGCTGTACCGGGGCCTCAGGATGATATGTTTACCGATACCGATTTAAAGCTGTTTTTCAGCCAGATTTACTGTGTATCTCCCTTTTTTGACAGAATGGGAATCAGACTCAACGGTATTTCTCTCAAAGGCAAGGACGGTATGGATATTATTTCAGACGGCATCGCTTTCGGCTCAGTTCAGATTTCAAGAAACGGTCAGCCTATTATCCTTATGGCAGATCATCAGACTACGGGCGGATATGCAAAAATTGCCACAGTTATTTCCGCCGATTTGCCCAAGCTTGCCCAGGCGAAAGGGAATGACAGGATTCGTTTCAGAAGAATTACCGTTGAAAAGGCTGAAAAAGCCGCTGTTAAAGAAATGAAATTCTATAATAAACTTGCCGGGAGGTAATAAAATGGATTATTCCTCAATGCATCCTCAGGAAGTAAAAAAACTGATCAGAGAAGGAAAAATCGATTTTCAGACATCGGGTATGTGCAACGGTTATGCTCAGGCAAATCTTTGCATTCTGCCCGAGGACTACGCATTTGATTTTCTTCTCTTCTGTTTGCGAAATCCTAAGCCTTGCCCCGTTCTTGAAGTGGGGGATGTCGGCTCAAAAGATATCAGAGAGATGGCAAACGGGGGAGATATATGCAAGGATTTCCCGAAATACAGAATTTGGAAAGACGGTAAACTGATTAAAGAGGTTACCGATATTACGGATTACTGGCAGAATAACTTTGTATATTTCCTTATCGGCTGTTCATTTTCGTTCGAGAGCGAGATGCTCGAGGCGGATATTCCCGTAAGGCACATTGAAGAAAAGAGAAATGTGCCAATGTTCAATACAAATATTGAGCTCAGGCCTGCCGGAAAATTTCACGGCAATATGGTTGTTTCAATGAGACCTATTCCTGATGAACTTGTTGTTAAATCCGTGAATGTAACCGCGGCAATGCCCAGAGTTCACGGCGCGCCGATTCATATAGGCAACCCGGAATTCATCGGGATAAGCGATATATCAAAGCCGGACTACGGCGATTCAGTTACCGTTAATCCGGGCGAAACACCTGTTTTCTGGGCCTGCGGAGTAACTCCACAGAATGCTGTTATGCAAACAAAGCCTCCCATCGCGATTACTCACGCGCCCGGCCATATGTTTATAACGGATGTTAAAAATGTAAGTCTCAAATATTGAGGTGAGTGTATGTATAAAATAGATTTGAATTCAGACCTCGGAGAGGGCGCTGAGTTTGACAGCAAAATCATTCCTCTTATTACCTCGGCAAATATTGCCTGCGGATTTCACGCCGGTGACGCAGGAATAATGAACGCAACAATAGATAACTGTATTTCAAACGGTGTTTCCTTCGGCGCGCATCCGGGTTATCCGGACAAAGAAAACTTCGGCAGAACAAATATGGCTGTTTCTCCCATGCAGGTTTATGAGTTTACTCTGTATCAGCTCGGTGCTTTGTCAGCCTTTGCCTGTGCGAAGGACAAAAAGCTCTGCCATATAAAGCCTCACGGGGCAATGTATAATATGGCGGCAAAAAGCCCTGATCTCTCAGATGCGATTGCAAAAGCCGTTAAAGATTTTGACAGAGATTTAATATTGCTTGCTCTTTCGGGCTCTGAGATGATTGAATCCGCCAGGAAATACGGTATCAACTACGCGTGTGAAGTTTTTGCTGACAGAGCCTATGAAGCCGACGGCACTTTAAGAGCAAGAAAGCTTGAGGGTTCAATGATAACCGATGAGAATGAAGCTATTTTCCGTGTGCTCAGGATGATTACCGAAGGGAAGGTGCGCGCATACACGGGCGAGGATATATCTATTGAAGCCCATTCCGTTTGTGTACACGGCGACAGCGAAAATGCGCTTAATTTTGTTAAGGCTCTTAACAGAGCTTTTGCCGAAAACAATATCAAAACTGTTAATCTTTCAGAGGCGATAAAATGAATCTGAGAACATACGCGGAAATAAACCTCAAAGCAATTGAGCACAATTTCAACGAAGTAAAAAATAAAATCGGCGACCGCGCCGCGATACTTGCGGTTGTAAAAGCCGATGCTTACGGTCACGGCGCTGTCAGAATAAGCAGACTTCTTGACGGCAAATGTGATTTTTTCGGTGTAGCTACAATTGAAGAAGCTGTTGAACTTAAAGAAAACGGAATTAAGAATCCCGTTCTCATTTTAGGCAGAGTATTTCCCTGGGATTATGAAACGGTTTGCAAGTACGGCATAAGAATACCCATTTTCACTATGGAAGATGCCGAGGCTCTTTCTGCTCAGAGTATTAAACTCGGAAAAAATACCCCGTTTCATTTTGCTGTTGATACCGGAATGAGCCGTATTGGTTTTCAGGTTACCGAGAAAGATGCCGATATATGCAAAGCTATTGCTTCGCTGCCCGGTATTTATCCCGAGGGGCTTTTCTCACATTTTGCCACAGCGGACTGCAAAGACCTTACCCGCGCGCTGGCTCAGCGTGAAAAATACAGAAAGTTTGCATCTATGCTCGAAAGCAGAGGAGTTAATATTCCGCTCAGGCATCTCAATAACAGCGCGGGAATTATCGATTTTGACGATTATTTTGATATGTGCCGTATGGGTATTATCACTTACGGACTTTACCCCTCGGATGAGGTGGATAAAAATGTTCTCAGACTTGAGCCTGCGCTTACCTGGAAAGCCCGTATATCTTATATCAAAACTCTTGAGGACGGGCGCGAGATTTCTTACGGCGGAACATATACCGCTAAAGGCGACAGAGTAATCGCTACTGTTCCCGTGGGCTATGCCGACGGTTATCCAAGATGCCTTTCCAATATCGGCGAGGTACTTATCTCAGGCAAAAGAGCTCCTATAACCGGCAGGGTATGTATGGATCAGTTTATGGTTGATGTTACCGGTATTGATTGCAGACCCGGAGATGAGGTCGTGCTTGTCGGTAAGCAGGGTTCTGAAGAACTTTCAATGGAAGAAGTAAGCGAAAAAGCGTATTCCTTCAATTATGAACTTCCCTGCAGAATTTCCAAACGTGTTCCGAGAGTTTATACCGAATAATTTTTTATTCAAGGGCGGTGCGTTCATGGTTAACAAGATAATCGGTTTTATTCTTGCGGTTCTTGTTCCTGTTGTCAATGTATTTACTTTTCCGTTTACCGGTTTTTCCGGTCCTTCTTCGTTTGAATCCGGTAAAGATTCAGGCTATATAAAAGGTGTCTGTCATCCTTCGGAAGATTATGAACTGATCCACGAATCAAATATCGAATGGATAAGGGTTGACGCTACTTATCCTTTTGATGAAAACGGAGAAATAAGCCTTTATTATCAGTATTTTAAGAACTGGATCAGGCAGTATGTCGATAACGGATTCAAAGTGTTCCTTGTTACGCCCAATCCAAATGAATTTCTTCAGCACGGCCTTGATATCAGAAACGAAGCCGATTATGAAGCGATAATGGATGTTGCCCGCTTTTATATGGAAGACCTCAGAGGACTTGTTTCCGGTTATCAGGTAGCAAATGAAATGGGAGTGGACCGCTTTACCGCTCCTTTTACAATGGAGGAAGCCGCTTATTTTGTCGGAGAAACAATGAAAGCTATGTATCCTCTCGCACAAGATGAAATCATCGGTTACAACCTCGGCGGAATGGGCTTTCTTACTCTTACATTCAAAATGCTCAAATACAATAAGTATTGCGATTATGTCGGTGTTGACTTATATCTGGGTTCATTTGAAAACATTGTAAAAAATATTGATATTTACTTTGCGGCTATGAATCTGATTCGCCTTGTAACGCGCAAACCGCTTATTATGACTGAGTTTGGTTACATCGGTTACGGAGAGCCGAAAAGCGACGAAGAAAAAAGAGAGATTCTCAGAAAATACGGCTTTGAAAGCCTTGATGAAGTAAAACAAGACGTAAATACTTTTATTTCCCGTTTGCCCGAAGGATTAAAAAAAGAGTTTGAAACTATATATGCAGACAGAAGTGATGAAGAAAAGTTTGACCTTTTGTTTAACGGCGAGTTTTCAAATCATATTTTCTGCGAGCTTCGGGAGGGTACCGGTCTTTACGGCTATAAGCACTCTCCGGAAGGTCAGGCGAAGTTTTATAAATATCTTATACCCAAACTACGTTCACTCTCCTGGTGCGCAGGTTCTTTTATTTATATGTGGAACGACACCGATCATTGTTATGTCTGCGGTCAAAGCGATTGTCCTGTTGAAACGGGATGGGGGATAGTTGACGGGCAGGGCAATCCAAAACCTGCATTTTACGAAGTTAAAGAAGCATTCAGATAAAAACAAAGCAGCCTGTACATTTTGTACAGGCTGCTTTCAGCATTAAATAGTAATCAGAAAGGCATGCTTCCGAAAAACTGCGCAATAATATCAACTATACCCGATGCTTTGAATTCACCGAGGAAAGCGAGAAGTGTGCGGACTGATTCTAGAATCTGAGCTACAAAATCCATAATTAAACCTCCTTAGCAATATTAAAGGTGTTACCCTTTTTACAATTAAATTATACCGTTTTGATAATAAAAATTATACAGTCATTTTCGGAGAAATGACCTATTTTGAAGCCGAAGAAACGGCTGTAAAGCTTGCTCTAAAAAATCTAAATAATCAGCATTGCATCACCGAATGAAAAGAATCTGTATTTTTCATTAACGGCTGTTTTATATGCATTCATAGTGTTATCGTATCCGCTGAAAGCGCTCACGAGCATTATCAATGTGCTTTCGGGAAGATGAAAATTTGTAATCAGGCAGTCAATACATTTGAATTTATATCCGGGATAAATAAAAATGCTTGTGTCTCCGTCATCGGCGGTTATTTCTCCTTTGGCTGAGGCAACGGACTCAAGTGTTCTCGTACAGGTTGTTCCGACAGCAAATATCCTGCCTGCGTTTTTCCGGGTGCTGTTTATTATTTCGGCTGTTTCGGCGGGAAGGGTATAATGCTCGGAATGCATATGATGGTCTTCAATGTTTTCAGCTTTAACAGGTCTGAATGTTCCGAGACCGACATGAAGAGTTACATAACCGATTTTTATGCCTTTATCTTCAATTTTTTTTAGTAATTCCGGAGTGAAATGAAGCCCGGCAGTCGGTGCGGCAGCGCTGCCTTTTTCCTTTGAATAAACAGTCTGGTATCTTTCTTTGTCCTCAAGTTTCTCTGTGATATAGTGGGGGAGCGGCATTTCGCCGATTTTATCTATTATACTGTAAAAATTGCCCTCAAAACCGAAGCGGGCTATTCTGTTGCCGTCTGGGAGGACTTCTGTTATTTCAGCGGTCAGCTCTCCGTCTCCGAATGTGAAGCGGTGACCGGCTCTTGCTTTTTTACCCGGACCCGTAATAACTTCCCATTCGTTTGAGCTGAGCTGTTTCAGAAGAAGGAACTCCACAACAGCTCCCGTATCTGTTCTCGTTCCGTACATCCTGGCGGGAATAACCCTTGTGTTATTGAGAATCAGACAGTCACCGGGCTCCAGATAGTCTATAATATCGCTGAATTTTTTATGTTCGCACAATCCTGTGTCTTTGTGTAAAACCATAAGCCTGGAGCTGTCGCGGGGATTTGCGGGATGCTGGGCGATCAGTTCTTCGGGAAGCTCATAAAAAAAGTCGCTTTTTTTCATAACGAAATACTCTTTCTTTATTTAAAAAATAATTGACTAATACTACTTATTGTGGTATCATTCTATTATTCATAGCACAAATTGTCAAGTTTTTTCGGCGGCTTTGTTTCCGCCGGATTAAAGGAAAGAGGTTTTTATTATGCCTGAGTACAAAGTAGGTATTATCGGAGCAACCGGAATGGTCGGTCAGAGATTCATCACTCTGCTTGCGAATCACCCTTGGTTTAAACTCACCGTCCTTGCTGCAAGCCCCAGGTCAGCCGGCAAACCTTATTTTGAAGCAGTCGGCACAAAATGGGCTATGACTGTTCCTATTCCTGAAAATGTCAGGGATATGATTGTTAAAGACGCTGCAGGCGATATTGAAGAAATCGCCGCTTCGGTTGATTTTGTTTTTTGCGCAGTAGACATGAAAAAAGACGAGATCAAAGCGCTCGAAAAAGCTTACGCTCTTGCTGAGTGTCCCGTTATTTCCAATAACAGCGCAAACAGACACACCCCCGATGTTCCGATGATAATTCCCGAGCTCAACACCGATCACGCCAAGATAATTGAGTATCAGAAAAAACATCTCGGTACCAAACGCGGATTTATCGCCGTCAAGTCAAACTGCTCACTTCAGAGCTATGTGCCGGCTCTTTATCCGCTTGATAAAGATTACGGTGTTCAGGATGTTCTTGTTTGTACCTACCAGGCTATTTCAGGCGCGGGCAAAACTTTTGATACATGGCCTGAGATGATAGATAACGTTATTCCGTATATCGGCGGAGAAGAAGAAAAAAGCGAAATCGAGCCTCTTAAAATCTGGGGCAAAATCGAAGGCGAAGAAATCGTTCCCGCAAAAACCCCCAATTTCACAGCTCAGTGCCTTCGCGTGCCCGCTTCCGACGGCCATATGGCGGCTGTATTCGTAAGATTCAAAAACAAGCCTTCAATTGAGCAGATTAAAAAAGTGTGGAAGGAATTCAAAGGATATCCTCAGGAAGTTTCTCTTCCCTCCGCCCCCAAACAGTTCCTTAATTACTTTGAGGAAGATAATCTGCCTCAGACCAGACTTCAGAGAAATCTTGAAGGCGGCATGGCTATTTCAGTCGGCAGGCTCAGGGAAGACACGCAGTATGATTATAAGTTTGTTTGTCTTTCTCACAACACCCTCAGGGGCGCGGCAGGCGGTGCCGTGCTTATGGCTGAGCAGCTCTGCAGCCAGGGCTACATAGAATCCAAATTTTAATCGGACTGAAAGGAATTAGTAAAATGAAACCGGTAATTTTCACAGGCGCGGGCGTTGCTATTATCACCCCGTTCAATCACGACCAGACAGTTAATTACGATCGCTTTTGCGAGATAGTTGAATATCAGCTGAAAAAAGGAACAGACGCCATTGTTGTCTGCGGCACAACGGGCGAGGCTAAAACCCTCTCAACTGAAGAGCACGTGAAGCTTATAAAACTCTGTGTTGACATAGTCAATCATCAGGTTCCCGTTATTGCCGGCGCCGGCTCAAACGACACCAGATATGCCGTTGAGCTTTCAAACGAAGCCGAGAAATGCGGCGTTGACGCTCTGCTTTCTGTTACCCCTTATTATAATAAAACCTCGCAGAGAGGTCTTATAACTCACTACAACTATATTGCCGACAGAGTTAAGACTCCCATTATCCTTTATAATGTTCCTTCAAGAACGGGTGTTAATATTCAGCCCGAGACTTACGCTGAGCTTGCAAAGCATCCTATGATAGTTGGCACAAAAGAAGCCAACGGAGATATCAGCCAGATTGCAAGGACCGCATCACTCTGCGGTGATAATCTTGCTATTTATTCGGGCAATGACGACCAGGCCACAGCTATTATGGCACTCGGCGGCAAGGGCGTTATATCCGTTCTTTCAAATGTCGTTCCCGGTATAGCTCATGAAATAGTTCAGAAGTATCTTGACGGCGATTACATCGGCTCAAGAGATCTTCAGCTTGCCTGGCTTGACCTTTGCAACGCTCTGTTTATTGATGTCAATCCCATTCCGGTTAAAGAAGCAATGAATATGATGGGCCTAGATGTAGGTCCCGTCAGACTTCCGCTCGTTGAAATGGATGATGCCTCAAAGGCCAAACTCAGAGCCTGCCTTGTGAAGCATAATCTTGTGGAGGCTTAATAATGCTCAGAGTAATCCTAAACGGCTGTAACGGCCACATGGGAAGATTTGTAACAAGCGGCATTGCCGGCAGGGAAGATATAGAAATCATTGCCGGTGTTGATCTCAATACTGAAGTGCCGAATACTTATCCTGTTTACGATTCATTTGATAAAATTACCGAAAAAGCGGACGCCGTTATTGACTTCAGCCATCCCTCGGCTCTTTCCGGCGTGCTTGATTACTGCACCGGGAACTCCGTTGCGCTTGTCGAGTGTTCAACAGGTCTGAGCAGTGAACAGGTTGACAGGATTAAAGCCGATTCTTCGGTTATTCCCGTTTTTTATTCGGGAAATATGTCCATAGGTGTAAACCTTATTATTGAGCTTTCAAAATCTGCGGCAAGAGTTCTCGGAGACAGTTTTGATATTGAGATAATCGAAGCTCATCACAATCAGAAGCTTGACTCTCCGAGCGGCACAGCATATATGATTGCAGACGCGATAAGAGATGAGCTGAGCAGACCTGTGGAGTATGAATATGACAGGCACTCCCGTTCCCTTAAAAGGCCGAAGGATGAAATCGGAATTCATTCGGTCAGGGGAGGAACTATAGTAGGTGAGCATCAGGTTATGTTTGCCGGCAACGATGAAATTATTACCATTTCTCACTCTGCACGCAGCAAAGCTCTTTTTTCAACAGGTGCTATAAACGCCGCTTTGTTTCTTTACGGAAAAGAGCCCGGTATGTATTCAATGAAAGATATGCTTAAGTGAGGTAATATAAAATGAAAAAATCAACTAAAGCATTGATAGCGGTTTCTGCCGTTGCGGCATCCGCAGCCGCTTTCGGCTTTGGAGCCGGTTATATGCTCTTCAATGAAGTTCATAACCGCAACGCAAAGATTTTCAAAGCTGTAGCCAATAAGGCCGGCCCCGCAATGGAAAACGCCGAAAGAAAAGAAGACGATGAGCGCCTGGTATGGTTCAGGAACGCAAAATTTGAATCATACGAGTTAATTAACTCAAAGAATTTCCGTCTTAAAGCAAAAATGATTCCTGCTGAGAATGACAGCAAACTTTATGTTTTCTGTTCTCACGGTTACAGAAGCACCGGCGACGGAGAATACTCGCTGATGGCAAAGTTTTATCACGATTTCGGCTTCAATGTATTTATTGTTGACCATCAGGCTCACGGAGACAGCGACGGCAAGTACATCGGTTTCGGTTACCACGAGTACAAAGACTGCATGGAGTGGCTCAGCTGGATGATTGATAAATTCGGCAAGGATATTCAGATTGTCCTTCAGGGCGTGTCAATGGGCTGCGCTACCGTTACTCTTATGAGCGGAGATGAAAATCTTCCTGAAAACGTCAAATTCACCGTTGCGGACTGCGGATACACATCAGCACAGGCAGAATTTGAACACTGCATTAAAAACTTTGTTCACCTGCCCAAGCATCCGTTCATTGATGCCGCAAATGAATTCAACAAACTGTTTAACGGCTATGATTTCAAAGACGCAAGTCCTATCAGCGCCGTTTCCACCGCTAAAGTTCCAATGTTATTCATTCACGGCGACTGTGACACATTTGTTCCCACTTATATGGTTCATCAGCTTTACGGCGCTTGCAACAGCGAATATAAAGACCTGCTTCTCGTCAGCGGTGCCGCTCACGCTGAAAGCTATCGCATGAATTCTGCGCTTTACGAAGAAAAAGTCAAAGAGTTTATAGATAAATTCATCAAAAAATAAAAATAGGGGTTGAAAAAACTATGAAATGTCCGTTTTGTTCCTGCGAAGACAGCAAGGTCATCGATTCAAGACCCACCGACGAGGGCGAAAGAATCAGACGCAGAAGAGAATGCATATCCTGCGGTAAAAGATTCACAACTTACGAGATAATTGAAACAGTTCCCGTTATAGTTGTTAAAAAGGATCATTCCAGAGAGGTCTTTGACAGGGATAAGCTTCTCAGAGGTATGCTCAGAGCTTGTGAAAAGAGACCGGTTTCACTTGAGCAGCTTGAGCGCGCCGTGAATAATATTGAGGTTCAGCTTCAGAATGGTTTTGACCGTGAGGTCAGCAGTGATGTAATCGGCGAAATGGCTATGGAAAAATTACGCGGCCTTGATGAAGTTGCATATGTTCGTTTCGCTTCTGTTTACAGACAGTTTAAGGATATTAACACATTTATGGAAGAGCTCGCAAAGATACTCAAGGATTCCGATAAGGCATAATGAAAAAAGTTTCTGCGATAATCGTCCTGTTGTGTATTCTTTTTACGGCAGGCTGTTCAGGTAATAAGCCTGCCGTAATTGTTACCTCAAATATGTTTGTTTATGAAGATACAGGCAAGTCATTTCTGTCCGCAAGGGGCAGATATGAAGCTGTGGTTAATGTAATACGAAACGAAGTTACCGTACTCGAAAATGCTCATAATGAAAAAATCATTGTTGAAAACCCGGATGATTATTTCCTAAACAATGAGTATATTCTCAGCTCTTTTGATCCGTTCAATATTGATAACTTTGCGCTTTCTGAATTCTTTGACGAAAAGACCGATCAGTCTCTTGCTCAGACTTTTTATTCAAATTATGCCGCAGGGAGAGATATTCAGTATTCGTCATCAGATAAAGAGTATAATCTGAAGTTTATTTCTGACGGTATGAACGAGATTTATTCTGTTATATGTTCTGATAATTTCGATTCCTTCCGTTTTGAGCATCTCACGGTTTCATCAGACGGTGAAAACTGCGAAGATTTTCTCGATTTTGTGCGCATTTCCGACAACACATATGCCATTCAGAGCTCGCTTAACAGATGCTATATTCAGTTTGACTCCGAAGGGCATATCGATTATTTCAGGTTTTCTCAGATCAAAGACGGAATCAACGATATCGGAAACAGCATTTTCAAGTCATCTGCCGTAATCGGTAAAAGCTGGGTTACCAACAACAAGACCGTTACTTACAGCAGCATAATTGAATTCAAAGACAGAATTCTGACTCATCAGGATTCCAGCACCGGCACACTTAAGGAAATCAGCGTAAACGAAGATGATTTTGCGTCCGGTTTTATTATTTAAACTCTGATGGAGGCTTTATATGCCAGGAGAATATTCCGTTTCTCTCGACAAGATAATTGAAAATCTCTCTCTTAGTGTTATTTATACCCCCAAAGATGTAACTGAGATTTATATTACTACACAGGATGTCAACAGACCGGGTCTGATGCTTGCGGGGTACAAAGAGTATTTTGACCCGCGGCGTGTGCAGTTTCTGGGGCTTGCTGAGCTCGAATACGTTAAAAGCAGGGGAGATATAAGCAGGCAGATTATGGAAAACTTCTTTGCCCAGGAACCTGCTCTTGTCATATTTACAAGAGGGCTTATTATTGAAGACTATATTCTTGAGCTTGCCCGTAAATATGAGGTTCCCGTAGTATCGAGCAATGACAGCACTTCTGGCTGTATGTCCGCCACCATTTCTTATCTTGGCGTAGAACTTGCCCCGAGAATCACAAGGCACGGTGTGCTTGTTGAAGTTTACGGCGAAGGTGTACTTTTGCTCGGTGACAGCGGAGTAGGTAAGAGCGAAACTGCGCTTGAACTTATCAAAAGAGGCCACCGGCTTATTGCCGATGACGCCGTTGAAATCAGAAGGGTATCCGACAAAACGCTTGTAGGCTCAGCTCCCGACAATATAAGGCATTTTATTGAACTTCGCGGTGTAGGTGTAATAAACGCCCGCAGGCTTTTCGGTATCGGCTCGGTCAAACTCACCGAAAAAATTGATATGATAGTCAATATGGAGCCCTGGGACAGCGACAAAAACTATGACCGGCTCGGGCTTGATAATGAAGTGATGAAGATTCTCGGCATTGAGATTCCGGTAACTACCGTTCCCGTAAAGCCCGGACGAAATCTTTCAATCATTATTGAAGCTGCCGCGATGAATAACAGGCAGAAAAAGATGGGCTATAACGCAGCCCGTGAGCTTCTTCACAAGCTCGGCATAGAAGATGACGAGCCCAGAAAAGTTGAACTTGAATTCTGGCAGGACGAATAAAAAAACAGGAGGATATTATTATGTACAGAATAGGCGTTGATCTCGGCGGCACAAATATTGCTGTCGGTATTGTATCTGAAGATCTTAAAATTGTCGGCAGAGGAAGCGTTAAAACAAGAGCTCCCAGACCTGCCGAAGAAATATTTGACGATATAAAAATTGCTGTTGACCTTGCCATGGCAGATGCCGGCATTACTGCTGATGAGGTAATATCGCTCGGTCTCGGTACTCCCGGCACTGTCAACAAGAATTCAGGATATATAGAATTTGCGAACAATCTTGAATTCAAACAGGTTCCGGCTAAGCAAATGCTTGAGGAAAGACTTCATATGAAAGTATTCCTCGATAATGACGCAAACTGCGCAGCACTCGGCGAGGCAATTGCCGGCTCGGGTAAGGGCAGCAAAAACTTTGTAGCCATAACACTCGGCACGGGCGTTGGTTCAGGCATTATCATTGACGGTAAAATCATTAACGGCTCTAACTTTGCCGCAGGTGAAATGGGCCATATGGTTATCTGTGTTGACGGCGAACAGTGCAACTGCGGCAGAAGAGGCTGCTGGGAGTGCTACGCCAGCGCGACCGCTCTTATCTCTCAGACCAAAGACGCAATGAAACATAATCAGGATTCTGTTATGTGGCAGCTTGTTAATGACAACATTGATGAAGTAAACGGCAGAACCGCGTTTGATGCCATGCGTCTCAATGATGAAGCCGGTAAAGCTGTAGTTGACAAATATATTTACTATGTTGCGAGCGGTATTATCAATATTATAAACGCTCTTCAGCCTGAGTTCATATGTGTAGGCGGCGGAGTCGCCAATGAAAAAGAAACTCTGCTTGAGCCTATCAGAAAGCATATTATGAGAGAGCGTTACAGCAGATACGCCACAAAGCAGACTGAAATCATTGCGGCTGAGCTTGGCAACGATGCCGGAATATTCGGCGCCGCATTGCTTGACGAATAAATGAAATTATTTACGGATTTCTGCGAAAAAGAAAATATAAAATATGAGCTGAACGCTCCTCTTCGCAATTATCTTTCTTTCAGAGCGGGAGGGCCGTGCAGAGTTATGGTTTTCCCTGATACCGCCGAAAAAGCCATAATCTGCCTCAGATTTCTCAGGTATAATGATATAGAATTTTATATTATCGGTAACGGCACCAATCTTTTCGCTTATGATGAAGGATATGACGGCGTAATTATTAACACATGCGAAATGAATGATTTATGTGTTAATGATGATATAATCAACTGCTCCGCCGGTGTTTCGCTTAACAGGATTTGCCGCGCCGCACTGGAAAACTCTCTCAGCGGTCTTGAATTTGCTTATGGTATTCCCGGCAGCGCGGGCGGCGCTGTTTATATGAATGCCGGCGCATACGGCGGCGAAATGAAAGACGTGCTTATTAAATGCGATTATATCGATGAAAACGGCAACATTGTTACTGCCGTCAATCAGGATATGCATTTAGGTTACAGAAAAAGCATGTTTACCGGCAAGCAGTATTTCATCCTTTCTCTCACTCTTAAGCTTAATAAAGGCGATAAGCAGGCAATAAAAGCCCGTATGGATGAGCTTATCGGCAAAAGAAAGGATAAACAGCCTCTCGAATACGCAAGCGCCGGAAGCACCTTTAAAAGGCCCGAAGGCTATTTTGCCGGAGCTTTAATTGAGGAGTGCGGTCTTAAAGGATATTGCGTCGGGGACGCCTGCGTGAGCGATAAGCACGCCGGTTTTGTTGTCAATAAAGGCAACGCCTCAAGTGCTGATATCCTTGCTGTGATTAACCACTGCAAGGAAACCGTTTTTGAGCAAAAAGGAGTTATGCTTGAGCCGGAGGTCCGGATTATCAGATAAGAGGTAATCTTATGTCATTTTCATCCCGTATAAAAACTGAATTGGCGGAGATTGACTCAATCGCTCAATGCTGCTATCATGCACAAGTCTATGGGCTTGTGCTTTTTGCTCATTTCTCGCTTTCAAACTTTTCCATAAAAACCGAGAATAAAGAAGTGTTTGAATTATACCGTGATTGCGTAAGAGAGCATATCGGCTGCAATGTTACGGAGAGTAAAACCGGCAGCAGAATGTATCTTGCCAGAGTTGAAGACCCGGAAGATATCAAAAAAGCTTTTTCCATGTTCGGTCACTCCGAAAAAGATATGACTGTAAGAATCAATCACGCTAATTTTCAGAATGACTGTTGCATAAGTTCTTTTTTACGCGGCGCATTTCTCGCGTGCGGCTCTGTTTCAGACCCGGAGAGCAATTATCATCTTGAATTTGTTGTGCCATATAAAAAGCTCAGCCAGGATCTCATGAGAGTGCTTTCAGAGCTTGAGCTGAGCCCCAAATACATTCAGCGCAAAGGCAATCATATAGTATATTTCAAAGACAGCGAAAACATTGAGGATCTGCTCGCTTATATAGGCGCACAGAACGCCTGCCTTTATCTTATGAATGTTAAGATAGAAAAGGATGTTAAAAACAACATAAACAGAAAAATCAATTTTGAGGTTTACAATATCGGCAAAGCTTCTCTCGCGGCCGATAATCAGATAAAAGCAATCAATTACATAACCGAACATTCGGACTTGCATATACTGCCTGACAACCTCAGGGCAATCGCTGTTCTGAGGCTGAATAATCCCGAAGCATCTCTGTCTCAGTTACAGACGCTCAGCGAAGAAAAAATATCAAAATCAGGCCTTAAACACCGCCTTGATAAAATTGTTGAAATAGCATCGGATTTAGAAGAAAAGAACAGTAAGCTCTGATAAACGGAGAATAATATGTCTTTTGCCCATCTTCACGTACATACCGAATACAGTCTGCTTGACGGCGCATGCAGAATTGAACCTATGCTTGATAAAATCAAAAGTATGGGGCAGACATCTGTTGCCGTAACAGACCACGGGGTAATGTACGGCGCGCTCAAATTTTACAAAGCCGCAAAAGAGAGAGGGATTAACCCCGTTATAGGCTGTGAGGTTTATGTCGCCCCCAGATCACGCTTTGACAAAGTGCACGGCATTGATAACGAAAGATACCACCTTATACTTCTTTGCGAAAACAACACCGGATATAAAAATCTGATTAAGATTGTTTCGGAAGGATGGGTTAACGGCTTTTATGTAAAGCCGCGAGTTGACCGCGAGGTGCTTGAAAAGTATCACGAAGGTATTATAGCGCTCTCCGGCTGCCTTTTCGGCGAAGTATCACAGAATCTGCTGAAAGGTGAATACGACAGAGCCAGAGATACCGCTTTGTGGTACAGAAATGTTTTCGGAGAGAATAATTATTATCTTGAAATACAGAATCACGGACTTGATGACCAGCAGAGAATAAACCCCGATATTGTTAAGCTCTCGCGAGAAACAGGTATCCCTCTTGCCGCAACAAACGACGCACATTATATAAATAAGGAAGACAGCAAAATCCAGCAGATTCTTATATGTATTCAGACCAACCATCTTCTCGGCGAAGATACCGGCCTCGAATTCGGCGCTCAGGAGTTTTATCTTAAATCTGAGGATGAAATGAATGAGTTCTTCTCATTCTGTCCCGAGGCTGTCAGCAACACCGGTGATATAGCGTCAAGATGCCATGTTGATTTTGAATTCGGCAATACCAAGCTCCCGCATTTCGAAGTGCCCGGGGGCGCCGATCACTTTGAATATTTCAGGAATATGTGTCTTGAAGGTTTTAAGAAAAGATACGGCGATAATCCGCCGCAAGACTATATGTCAAGGATGAATTATGAGCTCGATGTAATCAACAGGATGGGATATATTGATTATTATCTCATAGTTCAGGATTTTGTAAGCTACGCGAAATCTCAGGGCATACCGGTCGGCCCCGGCAGGGGGAGCGGCGCCGCGAGCATCTGCGCTTACTGCTGCGGAATAACCGGAATAGACCCGATGAAAAACAATCTGCTGTTTGAACGCTTTCTCAATCCCGAGAGAGTCAGCATGCCGGATTTTGATATTGACTTCTGCTACGAAAGAAGGGGAGAGGTTATTGACTACACAGTCAATAAATACGGCTCCGATCATGTAGCTCAGATTGTCACCTTCGGTACAATGGCCGCAAAGGCTTCTGTCAGAGATGTAGGCAGAGTAATGGGAGTGCCTTATGCCTCTGTTGATATGATAGCCAAAGCCATACCCAATGAGCTGAATATAACTCTTGAAAAAGCTCTTGAGGAATCAAAAGAATTCAGGGATATTTATGAATCAGATTCCACGGCAAAAGAAATAATAGATATGTCAATAAAAGTTGAGGGTATGCCCCGCCACGCCTCAACTCACGCCGCGGGAGTGGTTATAACCGCAAATCCCGTGGACGACTATGTTCCTCTGTCCAAAAATGAAGACGCGATTGTTACTCAGTTCACAATGAAGGACCTTGAGCAGCTCGGTCTTCTTAAAATGGATTTCCTCGGGCTGAGAACTCTTACGGTTATTAAATCCGCGGAGAATACAATCAAAAAGACCAATCCTGATTTTGATATAGATAAAATCAATATTGATGACCCGAAAATATATAAAATGTTTTCATCCGGGCGCACAGAAGGAGTGTTCCAGTTTGAATCAGCCGGGATGAAGCGTGTGCTGACTCAGCTGATGCCGCGGTGTTTTGAAGATATTGTAGCGGTCATCGCTCTTTACAGACCGGGACCAATGGATTCCATACCTCAGTATGTCCGCAATAAAACAAACCCCGCTCTTATCAAGTACAAAACTCCCAGGCTCAAAAACATCCTTGATGTTACCTACGGCTGCATTGTTTATCAGGAGCAGGTAATGCAGATTTGCCGCGAAATAGCCGGCTACTCATTCGGAAGGTCCGATATAGTACGCAGAGCTATGGCTAAAAAGCAACGCGATGTTATGCTCAAAGAAAGAAACAATTTTGTTTACGGCATAACCGACGACAGCGGTAAAGTCATTTGTGACGGCGCTGTCAGAAGGGGAGTAAGCGAAAAAGCGGCAAATGAAATATTTGATGAGATGGTTTCATTTGCTTCATACGCTTTCAACAAGGCGCACGCAGCCGCATACGCTTATGTTTCATATCAGACGGCTTATCTTAAATACTATTATCCCAAAATATATTTTGCCTCTCTTCTTACAAGCATAATTGATAATACCGGCAAAATATCCGAATATATAAACGAAATAGAGAAGGCCGGCATAAAAATATTGCCGCCGCATATTAACAGCAGCTCAGCTGCTTTTGTAGCAAGTGAAGAAGGGATTTCGTTTTCACTTGCCGCGGTGAAAAATATCGGAGCGGCTTTTATCAATAAAATAACAGATGAAAGAGATTCATCAGGTGATTTTAAAGACTTGTATGACTTCTGCGAAAGAATGTACGGCAAAGAGCTCAACAGACGCGCGGTTGAAAGCCTGATTAAATGCGGCGCTTTTGACGGCACAGGGCCAAACAGGCGGCAGATGATTCAGTCAATTGACGCTGTTTTTGACTCTCTTGACAGCACAAAAAGAAGAAATATTTCCGGCCAGATAAGCTTCGGCGACATACCTTCGGATGATGAACCGATAGTAAGCGCCAAATTTGTTTATCCTGATGTACCTGATTATTCAAACGAAGAAAAACTGAAGTATGAAAAAGAAATAACCGGGCTTTATCTTTCCGGCAACCCTCTTTCGGATTACTCCGCTTACGCCTCGTCACGCAGGTTTGATAAGCTATCCGCTGTAAATACGGACAGGGTTACATATCACGATACATCCAAGGTGCTTGTGTTCGGAATTATTTCTTCCGTCAACAAAAAAATATCAAAAAACAACACGCCCTTTGCCTTCTTCACCTTAGAGGATGAGACAGGTTCGTGCGAATGTATTGCTTTCAGCAAAGTCTATGAAAAATATAAGCAGCAGCTTTCTGAAGGCAGCGTTATATCACTGAACGCTGGCGTTTCTTACAATGATGATGATACCGTAACTTTGCTTGCCGATTCAGTTGAACCGGTTACGCTTACCGATGCAAAATCATCTGAAGCCGTTTCGGCAGCCGGTGCCGTCAAAGAACCTGAACCTGTAAAAACAGGAAACTGCAGGCTTTATTTACGCTTTACTGACAGCGCTTCGCCTCAGATAAAAGTGTGCAGCAATCTTATTTCAATCTTTGACGGAAAAACACCTGTTTATTATTTCTATGAGAATACCCGTGAATATGTGAAGGTCTTTTCCTGCGATGCCAACGAAGTTCTTCTCAGAGAGCTGAAAAAAATACTCGGCAGCGATAACGCAGTGCTGAAATAACTTATGTGTATCATTTTCATTGACAATACATTATAAAGTATAGTATTATAAGAAAAGCTTAATAAAAGGGAGATTTTTATTATGAAAACAATAGCTGTATTAACCAGTGGCGGAGACGCCCCCGGCATGAACGCCGCAATAAGAGCGGTTGTTAGGACCGGCTGTGAAAACGGTATGTCTGTCTACGGAATCAACAGAGGCTATCAGGGCCTTATTGACGATGATCTTATTGAGCTGAATATAAGAAGTGTTTCCGATATCATTCACAGAGGCGGCACTATGCTTCACTCTGCAAGATGCCTTGCTTTCAAAGAGGAGGAAGGCATGCAGAAAGCTATAGAGACCTGCAAAAAGCACGGCATTGAAGGCATCGTTGTCATCGGCGGTGACGGCTCATTCAGAGGTGCGAGAGATCTTTCACTCAGAGGCATTCCCTGCATAGGCGTGCCCGGCACTATTGATAACGATATTGTAAGCTCCGACTATACTATCGGTTACGATACCTGCCTTAATACAATTATGGATATGGTTGACAGGCTCAGGGATACAGTTGAGTCTCACAGCCGCTGCATGGTTGTTGAGGTTATGGGCAACCGCTGCGGAGATTTAACATTAAACTCCGGTATTGCCGTTGGCGCTACTGCCATTGTCATACCCGAAATCCAGAGTGATATTGAAAAGCATGTCATTGAGAGAATCCGCAGAACTCAGAAAACCGATAAAAAACACTTTATTATTATGGTTGCCGAAGGTATCGGCGGCGTTGCGGCTCTCGCAAAGAAAATCCAGGAGGAATGCGGCGTTGAAACAAGGTCAATAGTTCTCGGCCATGTTCAAAGAGGCGGCTCACCGACAGCCCGTGACAGAGTTATAGCCAGCGAAATGGGCTACCACGCCGTTCAGCTTCTTATGAAGGGCATAGGCAACAGAGTTGTTGTTATGAGAAAAGACGAAATTGTTGACTACGATATTATCGAAGCTCTTACAATGACCAAAGAAATTGACACCACACTTTATAATATTGCTCACGAAATTTCAATCTGAGGTAACTTGATGACTGAAAAAGATTATCTGTCTTTAAGGCAGAAGATTATTGAGCGTGATTTTACCAAACTGAACAATATGCAGAAAGAAGCGGTCTTCTCCACGGAGGGGCCGCTTTTGGTGCTGGCAGGTGCAGGCAGCGGCAAAACTACCGTGCTTGTAAACAGGATTGCCAATATAATAAAATACGGTATGGCTTATTACAGTGATGTGCTTGCGTTTGAGCCGGACGGATATGAAACCGCCCTTCTTCTCTCCGCTCAGAGCGAGGAGGATATACCGGAAAATCTTAAAAGCTTTTTAAAAGTTAATCCCGCCCGTCCCTGGCAGATACTCGCCATTACATTTACCAACAAAGCCGCAAATGAGCTCAAAAACAGGCTTGTTGATATGATAGGCCCCGAGGCTGAGGATATATGGGCCTCAACCTTTCATGCCGCCTGCGTTAAGATACTCAGAAGGAACTCCGGATATACTAAGTTTTCTTCAAACTTCACGATTTATGACACCGATGACAGCAAGAGGGTTATAAAGGACTGCCTAAAACAGCTTAATTACAGCGATAAGATAATCACCCCGAAATACTGTCTGTCTGAAATCAGCAACGCAAAAAACAGCATGATTTCCCCTTCGGAATATGCTGCTCAGAATTCATCTGATTTTCTCAAAAAAAATATCGCCGATGTCTATTCGCTTTATCAGGAGAAACTTTCATCGGCCGATGCGCTTGACTTTGACGATATTATCTATTACACGGTTAAACTGCTTGAGGATAATCCGCAGATACTTGAATACTATCAGACCAAATTCAGATATATCCTTGTTGATGAGTATCAGGATACAAACCATATGCAGTACCGTCTGATTTCTCTTCTCGCTGCCGGCCACAACAATATATGCGTTGTGGGCGATGATGACCAGAGCATTTACAGATTCAGAGGCGCTACCATAGAGAATATTCTTTCGTTTGAAAGCGAATACCGCAACGCAAAAGTAATACGCCTTGAGCAGAATTACCGCTCCACACAGACTATTCTTGATGCCGCAAATGCCGTAATCGCAAACAACAGAAACAGAAAAGGCAAAAACTTATGGACCGATAAATCGGGCGGCGACCCAATAACCTTCCACAAATCCGATGACGACAGGGGAGAGGGTTACTTTATCTCAGACACTGTCATTAAAGGCATCAGGGGCGGTGATAATTACTCTGATTACGCCGTGCTTTACAGAATGAACTCTCAGTCCAACCTTATTGAGCAGGCTTTCGTAAGAAACGCCGTACCATATAGAATAATCGGCGGTCATAAGTTTTATGACAGAAAAGAAATAAAAGACGCCATTGCATATCTGAGCGTTATATCCAATCATAACGACAGCGTAAGAATGGCAAGAATAATCAATGAGCCCAAGAGGGGAATAGGTGACAGCACATTTATTAAGGCGCAGCAGATTTCGGTGGATCTCGGCATGCCGCTTTTTGATGTGATGAAAACCGCCGATGATTATCCCATGCTCTCAAGAACGGCGAAAAAGCTTATTGAGTTTACCTCTTTTATTGACGGTATAACAGAGTTTGGCGAAACACACTCAGTAAGCGATATGCTCAGAGAGCTGCTCAACACATCCGGCTATATTCAGTCTCTTGATTCAGACCCTCTCAGGAAACAGGACAGGCTCGAAAACCTTGACCAGCTTTATAATAACATTGTAAACTTTGAAAACGAAAACCCCGAGGCGGACCTCAACGATTTTCTTAATGAAGTATCTCTTATGACAGATATTGACTCCTATAATACAGATTCCGATGCTGTTGTAATGATGACAATTCATTCGGCTAAGGGACTTGAATTTGAAAATGTGTTTCTCGCCGGTATGGAGGAAAACATTTTTCCCTCTCAGCTGTCAATCGAAGAGGGTGACAGCGGCATAGAGGAAGAGAGAAGACTTGCCTATGTTGCTATTACAAGAGCAAAGAAAAAGCTTTATATAACCGCTTCACAGACAAGAATGCTTTTCGGAATGACCAGGTATAATATGCCTTCAAGATTCATTTCCGAAATTCCTTCTGACCTGATTGAACCGAGCGAAGAAAACAAAAGGGCTTATAAAGAAAAAGAACGCACATCCATTCGGGATTACAGCCCGCGTCAGGTTAAGCAGAGGCCGAAGGATTACGGTTTTTCCGGTGTCAGCAAACCCAAAAGCAACAATAACGTAACATACAAAACCGGTGATACGGTTATTCACAAGGTTTTCGGCGAAGGCGTGGTGCTGTCGGTAACACCGATGAGCAACGACCAGCTGCTTGAAATAGCCTTCCTCGAAGGCAAAACAAAAAAAATAATGGCAAACTTCGCCAAAATGGAAAAGAAATAATAAATAATAAAAGGGACCCATGCTTTATGCATCGGGTCCTGTTTTTATTACAAACGGCAGGGGAGTAGACACATGATTATTCATCATCTACATCATCATCGGCAAGAGCGCCGAATCGTTCGTTAAGGGGGTTTCTTTCAACCGCCTGCCTTACCTGCTCATCATACACGTGAGTATAGATTTCGGTGGTGGCGAGATTCTCATGGCCGAGCAAGGATTTAATCTGGAGCACATCCGTGTTGCCGTATTGATACATCAGGGTGGCGGCGGTGTGCCTGAGCTTGTGCACCGAAAAGCCCATATTGCCAAGGCCGCATTTCTCAAGCTGTTTTTCAACCATTTTCTGAACGGATTCGCGGCTTATTCTCGTGCGTCTGCTGCTTATGAAAAGGGCGTCTCTGTCAATCACAGCGTCTTTCGGGCGCACCTTGAGGTAGCTGTTTAAGGCGTTTATACAGCTGTTATTAAGATACACAATGCGCTCTTTATTGCCTTTGCCAAGCACTTTAAGCGAGCAGTTATCAAAAGAAATATCGGAAATATTGATGTTTACAAGCTCCGAGAGTCTAAGACCGCAGTTAAGAAAGAGAGTAATAATGCAAAAATCACGCTCTTTGTTTTTACCGTCAACAGAGTTAAGCAGAGCAACGCTCTGCTCAAGAGTGAGATACTTAGGCAGAGACTTTTTGATTTTGGGCGAATCGAGAAAGGCAATGGTATTTTTACCGGAAAGAATACTCTGAACCTCAAGATATCTGTAAAAACGTTTGATTGCCACAGCCTTTCTGGCACGGGCGTTGGAATCGTTATTTCTTTTATTGCGGCAGTAGGCGAGGAAAGCGTAAGCTTCTTCAAGAGTGACCGAGCAGATAAAATCTTTGTCTATATCCGATATATCAATAGTTTCAAATTCGGTATCTGGAGGAACAAGCCTGCGATGCACCTTAAGAAATCTGAAAAACATTCTCAGATCGGAGCCGTACTCGAGCACGGTGAGAGATGATTTGTTGAGAGTGCCGCCGAGGTAGTTAAGATAATTGGTTACAAGAACGGGTAAAGAATATAATTCTTCTTCTCTCAAATGCAGACACCTCCTTTTTTTAATCTTAACCGGCAGGGAGAAGCAAGTTTTTTATATAATCTCTAAATAAATATCTGCCCCTGAAAAAATACACATAATTACACAAAATACAAATTTTATGTAATTAAGGGGAGTGAATACCGAGATTTTTTTAAAATAAAGCATACAATGGGCAGTTTTGGCTCTCTGAGCCGAAACCGGGATTATAATAACCGGCAAGCAAACATTATATATAAGGATAATATAAAAATTATTTATTAAATATATTTTCAGTTTATATTATCATTTAATGTTATCTTTTACTCTTGTCTTTGCATCGGATAGAAATTTTTAAAACGATACATCGTTAAGTTCAATTTACGCTATCCGATGTATCTTGCCCGTTTTTTTCATTTATCGGTATAATTGAGCCGATATCTTCGAGCTTTCCGTCTGTGAGCTCCAAAGCTGTCAGGCCGTTTCTTGCGAGCGCATCGTAAATCTTATTATGATCGGGATGAGAATCAATCCTGCCGTTAAAAGCTACAGTCTGCTTATCAATCAGCCCTGTACAGCCGCCGATAAAGCCGTAATTCATATTCTCGAGTATAATCGATCCTTTTGTTACAAATGTAACATCTGACAGAACTTTTGATGCAGAATTATAAATGGACACATCGTCCGTAATAATTGATTCGCTGTTTAACACACAAACAGAGCATTTTGTATATCCTTGTTTTGTGTCAATGATTCCAAGTGAATCACGGTATGCTTTTTCAAGAATCTTTTCGGAAACTGTTTTTGAGTTGCAGATTAAATAACGCGGAAGCCTTACACAGTTTAAAACAACGTTATCGGGGTAGGAATCATTTGCAGGCTCCCCCGCATGAATCAGATTGAAATTTTCCGCCCACTCCCCTGCCGCAATACCGTTAAGGCAAAATAATTCATCATTGCCGTAATGAAAAAAGCTCATATCGGCGTGAGACGCAACAGAGCCGGAAAGCAGCGGATAATCGCGCACTTTCACAGTTTCAATCTTCATCTCTTCAAGGCTTTTTATCGCTTTGAAAGCCTTGTAATTTATAAGAACACGGGTTACTCGGCTGTCGGGTAACCCGGAATGTTCAAGTGGCCGCGTCAAAAGCTTCATAAGCGTTTTTCACACCGATTATTTCAATTTCACCTTTAAGGTTGTCTGAGAGCGTTTTAAAATTATGCTTTGGAATAATTATCCTTCTGAAGCCGAGCCTGTCAGCTTCCTTGATTCTCTGCTCGCAGTAAGAAACAGACCTGAGCTCACCGCCGAGACCTATTTCTCCTATAGCTAAAGTATCTTCTCTGACAGGCACATCCTTGAGTGCCGATATAAGAGCAAGCGCAACACTAAGGTCGGTAGCGGGCTCATCAAGCTTCAGGCCGCCTATAACATTAACATAGGCATCAAAGCCCGAAAAGCCGTAACCGCAGCGCTTTTCAAGCACAGCAAGAATCATCGCAAGCCGGTTATAATCAAATCCGTTGCTCATCCTTCTGGGGTTGCCGTAGCTTGTAGGCGCTACAAGACCCTGAACCTCAGCTAAAATCGGTCTGCTGCCTTCCATAACGCAGGCAATACAAGTGCCGGAAGTGTCTTTGGGCTTGCCTGATATCAGCATAAGCGACGGGTTTGGCACTTCCTTAAGGCCTCTGTCAAGCATTTCGAATACGCCGATTTCATTGGTAGAGCCGTATCTGTTTTTGATTGCCCTTAAAATACGATATGAAAGGTGCCTTTCACCTTCAAAATACAAAACACAGTCCACAATGTGCTCAAGCACTTTCGGCCCGGCTATGTTGCCGTCTTTATTGACGTGGCCTACAATAACGGTAGGAATACCGTAATCCTTTGCGCAGTGCATAAATCTGTTGGTGCACTCGCGCACCTGAGTAACGCTGCCCGGTGATGAGCTCAGCTCACTCAGGTCCATCGTCTGTATGGAATCCACAATAACAAGGCCCGGAGCAGTGCGGCGGATATACTCAATAATGCCTTCAACATCGGTGCTTGTCATTATAAGCAGGTTTTCGGTTGAAACGCCGAGCCTGTCAGCGCGCAGTTTTATCTGCCTTGCGGATTCTTCGCCTGAAATATAGAGTATTTTAAGTGTTTTGCCTATATATTCGCAAATCTGTAAAAGAATGGTAGATTTACCTATTCCGGGGTCTCCGCTCAGAAGCACGAGCGAGCCGTCAACAATGCCGCCGCCGAGCACACGGTCCAGCTCGGCAAGCCCGGTTGAAAACCTGAGCTCATCCTCAGAGGTTATTTCGTTAATACTCTGAGCTGTAACCGCAGACGCGGAAGCATCTGTCTTTTTAGGCGATGAGGGAGCGACAAACTCTTCATTCATTGTGTTCCACTCGCCGCATCCGGGGCAGCAGCCGTTCCACTTCGGGCTTTCATAGCCGCATTCGGAGCAGATAAACACAGTTTTGTTTTTTT